>OBXD01000858.1_pt1 | contig 13666 bp, 8 predicted proteins | sample 1495381 | NCBI WGS metagenome assembly OBXD01 (sample SAMEA2580144, study PRJEB22360) | human gut metagenome | biome: human gut; feature: human-associated habitat; material: faeces | place: Denmark | collected 2008/2010 | reverse complement strand
AGAAATAGATATAGTAAGATACTTTGTTTATTGCTTCTTTTTATGTGTTGCCTGCCACAAGACGGAAATGCGATATGGCCTTTTAAAAAGAAGAAAAAAGAGGAAAAGAAAGAAGTACTGACACCTTATCAGAAGCTTTTTAAGAATAAGAAAGTACAGACAGCTCATGGGTTGATGACTATTCATAAGGTGGAAGACAAGATATATGTGGAGTTTCCGGTTGCGATGTTGGGTCGTGAGCTGTTGTTCACATCTTCCATTGAGAATACAAGTGATGGGGGAGAAGGTGCACCGGGACAGTTGGGAGGAACAGATGTACGTCTGCGTTTTGAGATGATCGATTCTACAGTCGTGGCACGTATGCCTTTGTTGAGCAAACCTGTCAATACGAGTGGTGATTCTGATATCGCCCGTGCGCTGAATAATTCACATAATCCGGGCATCTTCAAGAGCTTTAAAGTGTTGGCGTGTACGCCGGATAGTTCGGCTCTTGTGGTGAATATGAAAAGCTTATTCTTGGAAGGTTCGGCTTTTACCAAACCTTTTCCGTCGACTTCTGCTAACGGCTATTATGGTTTTGTGTCTCGCGACCACTCATTAGAATCTGATAAATCGTCTATTTTAGGCGTTTCTGCTTCCGGAGATAATATTACCGTTCGTGAGGAATTGGCATATAAGGTGAATCATACCTTGATGGGAGCTTATAGCATGTATGAGAATGTTCCGTTGACGGCTGTAGTAAATAAAATGTTATGCGTTTTGCCCGAAGAGCCGATGACTCCTCGCCTAGCTGATTCACGTCTTGGATTGACCACACAGTTGAAAAGTGATTTTGTCGGAGCTGGGCAAGAGGTGAAGAATATACGCTATGTAAAACGTTGGCGGATTGAGCCTTCGGATTCTGCTGCTTATCGTCGGGGTGAACTGGTGGAACCGAAGAAACAATTAGTATTCTATATTGATAGCTTACTACCCGTCAAATGGCATCCTTATGTTAAAGCTGGAGCGGAATCTTGGAATAAAGCTTTTGAAAAGATTGGTTTTAAGAATGTGATTTGTGTGAAGGAGTTTCCTGAAAATGACACTTTGTTTAATGCACACAGTTTGGACTGCATGACTATCCGTTATTCTGCTTCATGGATGAATACTGCACAAACAACTCTTCACTCTGATGCTCGTACCGGTGAGATCTTGAATGCTTCTATTTTGATTAATGCAAACCTGATCAGTGTACAGTATATAGACCGTATTGCGGCAACTGTAGCAACCGATCCTCGTGTCCGTACTGTCATTTTCCCACAAGAGGTACAAGGTGAGCTGATTCAGGCTGCTATTGCCCAGGCGGTAGGAACAGGGCTGGGACTTTCTGCGAACTGGGGAGCTTCTGTTGCTTATCCGGTAGACTCTTTGCGTTCTGCTAGCTTTACACAAAAGTATGGTTTGGCTTCTTCTGTTATGGGTGGGGTAGTGATTAATGATGTAGCTACGGCAGATGATGTTCGGAAGGGAGTACGCTTAGTTAATACGAACCCTGGACCGTATGATGAGTTGGTTATTAAATATCTGTACCAACCTATTTATGCTTCTTCATTACAAGAAGAGAAAGTGACGTTGGATAGCTGGATTCGTCAACGCACAGGAGATCCTCATTATGCTTATATACGTAGTCAGCCCCGTTTCGATTCGGATCCGCGTAATAGTCGTGGCGGTTTGGGAGACGATCATTTGAAGTCATTTGATTATATGCTTTCCAATATCCGTACCGGTTGTGAGAATTATTATACTTGGTTCTCAGAAGGAGACAGGGATATGACAATGCGGAAGCGGGTATATTCAGCACTTTGTGATCGATTGAACAGTCGTGTATATGCGGTTCTTTCGTATGTCGGTGGTATTTATCTTAACGATATTCGTGAAAAAGATGTGATTCCGAGTTACTCGATGGTAGACCGCGAGAAGCAAAAGGCAGCATTGAATAGGGTTCTTCGCCTGGCAAAAGAACTGGACTGGATAGAGAGTACGGCTCGTGCTACAGATTTTACAATTGCTGATAAAAAGGCCGATATGATGCGTTTGAATATTTTCAAGAATATCTTTAATCGTTTGCCTTATATCGAAGTGTGTACGGAACGTTTCCCGGAAACAGCTTATACGGCTTCCGAATATTTGGATGACATTTATAATGTAGTATGGGAAGGAACTCTGAAACGCCGTCCGTTGGAGAATGTTGAGAAAGCTTTGCAGACAGCTTTTCTGGAAAGTATTATTGCCACCTCTACGGTAACTGCACCTATTGGTAGCTTTAAGGCTTCAAAGGCGTCATTTGCAGATACACGGAAATCGGAAATTAATCTGACGGCTTTACGTGAAGGAGAGAATGTAGAGCATCATTTGTGCTCTTTGCAGGCTCCTGAAGAAATAAGTGGTTTTTCATCTGTTCCGCCTATTTATACGAATCAGACGAAAGTTGCTGCATATTATTTTGATCTGTTGATGCGTACGAAAGAGATGTTGGAAAAGAGTATTTCGACTATGCCTGAGGCTGATCGTTCACATTATGATCTTTTAATCTATCGCATAAACAAAGCGGTAGAGATAAAATAATAAATTTCTCTCTCTTAAATAATTTAATGTTAGCATCGTATTGCTAATGAAGCGCCCCACCGTAGTGATTACGATGGGGCGTCTTTGTTATAGTGTACGTTACAGTGTATGTTTTAATAAATCGAAAACTTTTTGAAATCGTTTGCTATCGAGGCTTGCTTACACTTGTCGCATAGCTAATGCTTTGTTTTCCGCAGCTTCCATAATTTCCCGTTCTCCGGGTCCTTTATCGTTAATACCGCAGAGATGAAGAATCCCGTGGATAATGACACGGTGCAGTTCGTCGTCATAAGAAGCGCCAAATTGCTCCGCATTAGTGCGTATTGTGTCCAGGCTAATGAATAAGTCTCCTGATAAACGATCGCCTTCACAATAATCGAAAGTAATGATATCCGTGTAGTAGTCATGTTGCAGATATTGACGGTTTACCTCCAGAATCTTTTCGTCCGAGCAGAAGATATAAGCGATTTCACCGAGTCTTTTTCCGTAAGAAGCTGCTACGGCTTTTATCCATTCCGTAGTCTCACGTTTCTTGATATCAGGCATTTTTACGCCTTCTGTTTGATAAGTTACAGCCATAATTGAATGTTATGATTTAAAAGAAAAATAAATAACTGATTAAGATAGCGGCTATGATACCCGAGAAGTCTGCAATCAGGCCGCAGGTTACCGCATTACGAGTTTTGGTGATTCCCACACTGCCGAAATAAACGGCCAGAATGTAGAATGTAGTATCTGAAGCTCCGCGTACAACACAGCTCATACGCCCAACAAAAGAATCCGGTCCTAATTCTTTCATCGTATCGATCATCAGGCCGTTTGCGCCGCTGCCACTAAGTGATTTCATCAGTGCAGTAGGTAAAGCCCCGACAAAGCTCGTGTCAACCCCACATAGGCCTACTATATAGCCGATACCTCCCACCAGAAAATCCATTGCTCCCGAAGTGCGGAACACTGCAATTCCTACCAAGAAAGCAACCAGATAAGGAATGATGCGTACAGCCGTCGTAAATCCTTCTTTGGCTCCTTCCACAAAAGAATCGTATACATTGATTTTCTTTCTGACTCCCGTTAAAATAAACAGGATGATGACACTGAACAGCAGAATATTCGCTATCAGTGTAGAATAAGTACCCATATCCTCCCGCGATACACTTAGAAACAGATAAATCAATCCCGAAAAGAAAAGACAGATAATGCCCATTAAAATGAGAATAGGCTTATTGATTAAGTTTATCTTTTGAGTGATGCTGACTGCTATAACTCCTACTAGAGTCGAAATGAAAGTACTTATCAGAATAGGAATGAATACATCCGTAGGCTGTGCAGCCCCCATTTGCGCACGATACACCATGATACTTATCGGAATAATGATGAGGCCGGAGGTATTAATCACCAAAAACATAATCATCGGGTTGGAAGCCGTGTCTTTTTTCGGATTTAGTTCCTGCAGCTCTTTCATTGCTTTCAGTCCCAGCGGAGTGGCGGCATTGTCCAAACCGAGCATATTGGCGGACATATTCATAAAGATGGAACCCAACACCGGATGTCCTTTAGGAATGTCCGGAAACAAACGGCATAGCACCGGACTTAGAAAGCGCGCCAGTGTATTAATCAATCCGCTGTTCTCTCCGATCTTCATGATACCCAACCAAAGAGCCAGTACACCCGTAAGTCCCAGTGATATCTCGAATGCCGTTTTGGAGGAGTCGAATGTAGAGTTCATGATAGCCGTAAATATCTCCGTATCTCCCAGAAAAATCACTTTTATAAGAGCGATGATAAAGGCAATGACGAAGAATCCTATCCAAATGTAATTTAGAACCATAGTTGATAACGTGTATATAGATAGTGCAAAAGTAGTTATTACGTTTCAAATAAACTAAATCTTCGTCTTTCTTATACTGAAAATGAATGTAAATCTCTATCTTTGTCTCCTACTTTCAAGAAATAAATGGAACAGGAAGATTTTAACATACGCGAACATCAGCTTACTTCAAAAGAACGGGATTTCGAGAATGCACTCCGTCCGTTAAGCTTTGAAGACTTTAGCGGGCAGGACAAGGTGGTGGAAAACCTTCGCATTTTTGTGAAGGCGGCACGTCTGCGTGGCGAAGCACTCGACCATGTGCTGTTGCACGGCCCTCCCGGATTAGGAAAAACAACTCTTTCGAACATTATCGCCAACGAATTGGGAGTTGGCTTTAAAGTGACTTCCGGTCCGGTACTCGATAAACCGGGTGATCTGGCAGGAGTGTTAACCAGTCTCGAACCGAACGATGTACTTTTTATCGATGAAATTCATCGGTTGTCGCCTGTGGTGGAGGAATATCTTTATTCGGCCATGGAAGATTACCGCATCGATATTATGATTGATAAGGGACCTTCGGCCCGCAGTATCCAGATAGATTTAAATCCTTTCACGCTGGTTGGCGCAACCACCCGTAGTGGTTTGCTGACAGCTCCGCTTCGTGCACGTTTTGGCATTAATCTTCATTTGGAGTACTATGATGACGACGTTTTGAGCAATATCATCCGTCGTTCTGCATCCATACTGGATGTGCCTTGTTCGGTACGCGCGGCATCGGAGATTGCTTCCCGTAGCCGCGGAACGCCTCGTATTGCCAATGCCTTGCTCCGTCGGGTACGTGACTTTGCGCAGGTGAAAGGCTCCGGCTCTATCGATACGGAGATTGCCCAGTTTGCATTGGAAGCACTGAATATCGATAAATACGGTCTGGATGAGATAGACAACAAGATACTTTGCACTATTATAGACAAGTTTAAAGGTGGCCCGGTAGGTATCACTACCATTGCTACGGCTTTGGGAGAAGATGCGGGAACCATTGAGGAAGTTTACGAACCTTTCCTGATAAAAGAAGGATTCATGAAGCGTACTCCCCGTGGACGTGAAGTGACTGAACTTGCCTATAAACATTTGGGAAGGAGTCTTTATAACAGCCAGAAAACGCTGTTTAATGACTGATAAAAACGGAATAAAAGAACTTTATAAAGCGTAGTTGGATGATGAAGCAATGGACTACTTTACTTGTTTTTCTCTTTTTGAGCCTCTCTTTATCGGCTCAACAGGAATATGGGAGGGATATTTTTGTCTCTTCTGAAGGAGACTCTTTACCTTATCGGATGATTCATCCCGAATCGGTGAAGCCCGGTGAAAAGTATCCGCTCGTACTGTTTCTGCATGGAGCCGGCGAACGGGGAAATGATAATGAGAAACAGTTGACTCATGGTGGACAGATGTTTCTTAATCCGGTCAATCAAGAGAAGTATCCCGCTTTCGTTCTAATTCCACAGTGTCCGACAGACGGTTACTGGGCTTATACAGGACGTCCGAAGTCGCTTATCCCTACAGAAATGCCAGTGGGACAGGAGATCAGTCCTATATTGCAAACGCTTAAACAGTTGCTCGATTCTTATCTGGTAATGCCCGAAGTGGATACACAGCGGGTTTATATTATCGGTCTTTCAATGGGAGCGATGGGAACGTATGATTTAGTAGTGCGTTATCCGGAGATTTTTGCAGCTGCAGTTCCTATTTGCGGTACAGTCAATCCGAGCCGGCTGTCAGTTGCCAAGGATGTGAAGTTTCGTATCTTCCATGGAGATGCGGATGATGTAGTTCCGGTGAAAGGTTCTCGCGAAGCGTATAAAGCACTGAAAGCTGCCGGTGCAGATGTGGAATATATTGAATTCCCCGGTTGTAATCATGGAAGCTGGAATCCGGCTTTCAATTATCCCGGATTTATGGATTGGTTGTTCAAACAAAAGAGGCAACGTTGAGCCAATCTGAATGATAATCAATAATAAAACATGGCTGGACTAAAATCATTAGCTAAAGATACTGCAATTTATGGGTTGAGTAGTATTGTCGGACGGTTCCTTAACTACATGCTGGTGCCTTTGTACACAGCGGTATTGCCGGCTTCCACCGGAGGTTATGGAGTGGTATCAAACGTATATGCGTTTACAGCCCTGATGCTTGTATTGCTTACGTTCGGTATGGAAACGGGATTCTTCCGTTTTGCCAATAAATCGGGAGAAGACCCGATGAAAGTATATGCCAACTCCTTGTTATCGGTAGGAGGGGTATCTTTGATTTTTGTTTTCCTTTGCCTGTTATTCCTGCAACCTATTTCTAATTTACTGGATTATGGCGATCATCCGGAGTTCATAGCGATGATGGCTGTTGTGGTAGCTTTAGACTCTTTCCAATGCATTCCTTTTGCCTATTTACGGTATAAAAAGCGGCCTATTAAGTTTGCTGCTATCAAACTGCTCTCTATCGTTGGTGGCATCGGTTTGAATCTATTTTTCCTACTGGTGTGCCCGTGGCTGAATGTACATTGTCCGTCAACGATCTCCTGGTTTTATGATCCGGATTATTTAGTGGGATATATCTTTATTAGCAACCTGATTATCTCGGTTGTCCAGATGTTCTTCTTCATCCCGGAACTGACAGGTTTTGCTTATAAATTAGACCGGGTATTGTTGAAACGAATGGTCGTATATTCTTTCCCGGTATTAATCTTAGGCTTGGTAGGTATTCTAAACCAGACTGTGGATAAGATGATATATCCGTTTCTTTTTGAAGACCGGCAGGAGGGGTTGGTACAATTGGGTATCTATGCGGCAACCAGTAAGATTGCGATGGTAATGGCAATGTTTACGCAAGCTTTCCGTTATGCTTACGAACCGTTTGTCTTTGGCAAAGACCGCGAAGGAGACAACCGGAAGATGTATGCCGCTGCGATGAAGTATTTTCTTATATTTTCCTTGCTGGCTTTCCTTGCTGTCATGTTTTATCTCGACTTATTGCGTTATCTGGTGGCAAGAGGTTACTGGGAAGGCCTGGGGGTAGTAGCCATTGTAATGCTTGCAGAGATCTGTAAAGGGATCTATTTCAACCTTTCCTTTTGGTATAAACTGACGGATAAGACCTATTGGGGAGCCTACTTCTCGGTGATCGGTTGTGTTATTATTGTCGTATTGAACATTCTGTTTGTGCCGGTTTACGGTTATCTTGCTTCGGCATGGGCTTCTGTTGCAGGCTATGCAGTCATCTTGTTGCTATCCTATTGGATAGGACAGAAAGAATACCCGATTCATTATGACTTGAAGAGCCTCGGACTTTATGTTCTGCTGGCAGCGGTACTTTACGTTATTGGAGAGCAGGTTCCTATCCCTAATATAATGCTCCGTCTCGCTTTCCGTACCGTACTCTTATTGCTATTTATAGCCTATATTATTAAAAAGGATTTACCATTGAGTCAGATTCCTGTTATTAATCGATTTATAAAGAAGAAATAACTATGAAGACAGATGAACGTAATAAGTTTGCTATCAAGTCCTTTCTGGGAGAATATCTGGACTTGAGGAAAGATAAGGATAACGAACTGGCTACAGTGGATTCTATCCGTAAGGGGGTAGAGTTCAAAGGTGCCAATTTATGGATTCTGATCTTTGCCATATTCATGGCATCACTCGGATTGAATGTGAACTCCACTGCCGTTATTATCGGTGCCATGTTGATTTCTCCATTGATGGGACCTATTATGGGAGTAGGATTGTCTGTCGGACTAAATGATTTTGAATTAATGAAACGCTCTTTGAAGAGCTTTCTCATAACGACCGCTTTCAGTGTGACTACGGCAACCATCTTTTTCCTTCTTGCTCCTATTGCCGGTTCACAGTCAGAGTTGCTGGCACGCACATCGCCCACTATTTATGATGTATTCATCGCACTTTTTGGTGGATTGGCAGGTGTCGTAGCTCTCTCTACCAAGGAAAAAGGAAATGTGATTCCGGGCGTTGCCATTGCTACCGCATTGATGCCACCGCTTTGTACGGCCGGTTACGGGCTGGCTTCCGGCAATCTTATTTATTTCCTGGGAGCTTTTTATCTTTATTTCATCAACTCTGTTTTTATCAGTCTGGCTACTTTCCTCGGAGTTCGTGTGATGCATTTCCAACGAAAGGAATTTGTGGATAAAACCCGTGAGAAGACTGTACGTAAATACATTGTTTTGATTGTGGTGCTTACCATGTGCCCTGCAGTTTATCTGACATTTGGAATTATAAAGAGCACTTTCTATGAAGCAGCAGCCAATCGTTTTATAAACGATCAGTTAAGCTTTGAGAATACGCAGGTACTTGATAAGAAAATCAGCTATGAACATAAAGAAGTACGGGTTGTTTTGATTGGTCCTGAAGTGCCTGACGCTTCGATATCTATTGCCCGTAGCAAGTTGAAAGAGTATAAGCTGGAAGATACGAAACTGATTGTATTACAGGGAATGAACAATGAGGCGGTAGATGTATCTTCTATCCGTGCCATGGTCATGGAAGACTTCTATAAAAACAGTGAGCAACGGCTTCAACAACAGGCGGTGAAAATTTCCCAACTAGAGACAACGCTGGAGCAATACAGAACGTACGATGCTATGAGTCGTACATTAGTGCCCGAACTGAAGGTGCTTTATCCTTCCATCACTACACTCTCCATCGCTCACTCGCTCGAAGTACGGGTCGATTCGATGAAGACGGATACGGTAACATTGGCTGTCCTTAAATTCGCCAGACATCCGTCTGTTGCCGAAAAAGAGAAAATCAGCGAATGGCTGAAAGCCCGCGTAGGAACGAAGAAGTTGAGGCTGATTACAGAATAATGAATCTAAAAATAATAATATGAAGTTCAGACTAACCGTCTTGATAGTCTTTTCTCTCTGTCTGTCGAATGTGTTTGCCGATGAGGGAATGTGGCTGTTGGGAAATCTCCGAAAGAATAAACAGACTGACCGGGTAATGAAAGAACTTGGTTTGCAGATGCCTGTAAATAAAATATATAATCCGAAGAAGCCATGTCTGGCAGATGCTGTTGTCAGCTTCGGAGGTTTCTGTTCGGGAGTGGTAGTTTCCGAAGACGGTCTGGTGTTTACCAATCATCATTGTGGTTTCAGCAGTATTCAGCAACATTCTTCAGTGGAACATGATTATCTGAAAGATGGATTCTTTGCACGTAGTCTTGAGGAAGAATTGCCGAATCCGGAATTGTATGTTCGTTTCCTGCTTCGTACGGAAGACGTTACCAAACGGGTATTGTCTGCCGCCCGGCATGCTAAAACGGAAACAGAGCGCCGTGTGGCTGTTGATTCGATTATGAATGTAATCAGTATGGAAGTCTCCGAAAAGGATTCTACATTGACTGGCATTGTAGATGCTTATTATGCAGGGAATGAATTCTGGCTTTCTGTTTATCGTGATTATAACGATGTCCGTCTGGTTTTTGCACCTCCTTCTTCTGTCGGGAAGTTCGGATGGGATACGGATAATTGGATGTGGCCGCGTCATACGGGTGATTTCAGTGTATTCCGTATCTATGCTGATGCCAAGAATGGTCCGGCGGATTATTCTCCTGAAAACGTCCCCTATCATCCCGAATATGTAGCACCTATTTCTTTGGATGGATACAAAGAAGGTTCTTTCTGCATGACGCTTGGCTATCCGGGCAGTACGGAACGTTACCTTTCCTCGTATGGTATCGAAGAGATGATGAATGGAATCAATCAGGCAATGATTGATGTACGGGGAGTGAAACAAACCATCTGGAAACGGGAGATGGACTGTCGTCCGGATATCCGCATTAAGTATGCTTCAAAATACGATGAAAGCTCCAATTATTGGAAAAATAGCATCGGAACGAATAAAGCCATTACGCATCTGAAAGTGCTGGAAAAGAAACGGGCGGCGGAAGCAGCGCTTCGTGACTGGATTCAGTCTCGTCCGGAAGAGAGAGAGAAACTGATTCGTTTATTCTCCTCTTTAGAATTGAGTTATAGCAATCGTCGGGAAACCAATCGTGCGTTAGCTTATTTCGGTGAATCGTTTATCAATGGTCCCGAGTTGGTGCAGCTTGCTCTTGAAATTCTCAATTTCGACTTTGAGGCGGAAGAGAAGCTAGTGATAACTCGCATGAAAAAGTTACTGGAGAAATATGATAATCTCGATCTTTCCATTGATAAGGAGGTTTTTGCTGCCATGCTTAAAGAGTATCAGTCGAAAGTGGATAAAAAGTTTCTGCCTGCTATGTATGAGAAGATAGATACGTTCTACAACGGGAATATTCAGACCTATGTAGATTCTTTGTATGCGACTTCCAATATAACGTCTCCTAAGGGCTTGAAACGCTTTCTGGAGCGAGATACTACGTACAATCTCATAGAGGATCCTGCTGTTTCCTTGAGTCTGGATCTGATCGTGAAGTATTATGAGATGAATCAGAGCATTTCCGAGGCTTCCGAGCAGATAGAGCAGGGGGAGCGTTTATTCAATGCTGCCATGCGCCGTATGTATGCCGAACGTAATTTCTATCCGGATGCCAACTCTACCATGCGACTTAGTTTCGGAACGGTTGGAGGATATACTCCCTTTGATGGAGCTACTTATGATTATTATACAACCGTGAAAGGCATTTTTGAGAAAGTGAAGGAACATGCCGGTGATATTGACTTTGCTGTCCAGCCGGAGTTGTTAAATCTGCTTTCCTCCGGTGATTTCGGAAGATATGCCAATGAACAGGGGGATATGAATGTTTGCTTTATCTCCAACAATGATATAACAGGAGGTAATTCCGGCAGTGCCATGTTCAATGCTAAAGGAGAATTGCTGGGGTTGGCTTTCGATGGCAACTGGGAAGCAATGAGTAGCGATATCGTATTCGAGCCTGATTTGCAGCGGTGTATCGGAGTGGACGTGCGGTATATGCTTTTTATTATGGAGAAATACGGTAAGGCGGGGAATCTTGTTCAGGAGTTGAACATTGCCCGGTAAATCAAGTAATGGGGGGCAGTGCATTTTTCCCCCTCTCTTTTATCGTTTTAATATAATAACGATCACGGCGGCAATAATCAGTGCAATGCCTACACCGATGCTTGTGGTGAAGGCTTCTCCGAAAAGAAAGATTCCAACGCATACAGCAGTTACCGGCTCCATGGCTCCCAATACAGAAGTGAGTGTGGAGCCGATGCTTTTTACGGCTCTTACTAAAGCGAGGTTAGAAACTACGGTGGGGATTAAGGCCAGTAGGATCAAGTTGCCGGCAGTATGCCATTCGCTGATGGGTTGAAGTTGGCTGATAGATTCCGTTCCGATAAAAAGAAGAATACTCCCGAAAAGGAATACGTAGAAAGTAAGCAGTAAGCCTTTCATCTGTCCGATCTTTAGTTGGCTCATTGTAACGAGATAAAGCGCATATCCGAGTGCCGACAGCAGGACAATGAAAAGACCCATGAAAGAAAAGCCCCCCGTTTCTGTGTTTCCGCCGGATAAGAAATAGACTCCTGCTACTGCGGACGCAATGGCAGCGATCCGCCAGCCGGACTTCTTTTCTTTAAAAAAGAGCATCATGATTAGCGTGGTAAGCACCGGATACATGAAATGAATAGTGGTGGCAACTCCGTTGGCCATAAATTTATATCCCCAAAATAAGAATACTGCGGACATTAAATAAAGAAGTGAAAGAAAAAACAGCGAAGGAATGTCCTGTCGTTTGATACGAAATGACTGTCCGTTCATCAATAAAATCCCTCCCATTGCCAGACAGGCAAACAGGAACCGATAGAAAAGTATCGATTCAAATTGCATTCCCGCTTGCATGGCAGGAATGGTAAATAGAGGGATGAGTCCAAAAGAGGCCGATGAAAGCAGCCCATATAGCAAACCATTCACTTTATTCATAGTCAAGTATATTTCGGGTCGCAAAGATATAGCTTTTTTTGAGGTAAGTGTACCGTTCCGATTCATTTCCTATAAACTGATAAAGTAAGAGTATTGCAGCAAAATAACTTCCCTATGCGATATTTTTCGTAAATTAGCGCGCAATATGCTCTTTATGAGATGGAAAGAAAATACAGACTAATTTTTGAATAAAATGAAACGATTGACATTAGTATCGGGGCTACTCTTTTTAATGTTGCAAACAACATTTTCGCAGGTGCAGGTACCGGGCAATTGCAAACCCGTGAATTTGGCTTGCGATTATTTAGTGAATCCTCTGGGAGTGGATAATCCTGCTCCCCGGTTATCATGGATGTTGAATGATACCCGGAGAGGGGCACGACAAACAGCTTATCAAGTCATGGTGGGTAAAGACTCTCTTCAACTTGTTGCCGGAAAAGGAGATACTTGGGATTCAGGCAAAAAGAATACTGAAGAGATTCTAATTACTTATTCGGGCGAGGGCCTCATCCCATTCACCAAGTATTATTGGAAAGTGAATGTATGGGATCAGGATGGAATCCAATCTTCTTCGGATATCAATTGTTTTGAAACCGGAATGATGGGGATGGAGAACTGGCAGGGCGCCTGGATTGGGGATAACAGGGATATTAATTATCAACCAGCACCTTATTTCCGGAAAGTGTTTGATGCAAAGAAGAGTGTCCGGTCAGCAAGGGCATACATTGCCGTGGCAGGTTTGTATGAACTGTACATCAATGGCGAGAAAATAGGAAATCATAGACTGGACCCGCTATATACCCGGTTCGACAGACGTAATTTCTACGTAACTTATGATGTTACCCCTCAAATACAGAAGGGACGGAATGCGATTGGTGTATTGCTGGGTAATGGATGGTATAACCATCAGTCGATGGCTGTGTGGGATTTCCACCGTGCACCGTGGCGCAACCGCCCTGCTTTCTGTATGGATGTGCGGATTACGTATGAAGACGGTTCCGTTGAAGTGGTTTCTACAGAGCGAGACTGGAAAACTTCATCGGGGGCATTAGTCTTCAATAGTATTTATACAGCCGAACATTACGACGCCCGCCTGGAGCAAAAAGGTTGGAACACAGCGGACTTTGATGATTCCCAATGGAGTGGGGTAGGATATAGGGCTGTTCCTTCACTAAATGTAGTGTCTCAACAAGTGCAGCCGATCCGTGCGGTAGAAACAATTCCTGTAAAGACATGGAAAAAGCTCAATGACACAACGTATGTATTTGATTTTGCCCGTAATATGGCAGGTGTCACCCGCATCAAAGTA
>OBXD01000848.1_pt1 | contig 13904 bp, 10 predicted proteins | sample 1495381 | NCBI WGS metagenome assembly OBXD01 (sample SAMEA2580144, study PRJEB22360) | human gut metagenome | biome: human gut; feature: human-associated habitat; material: faeces | place: Denmark | collected 2008/2010 | reverse complement strand
CCCCCACACCCCCTCCCCTCATCCTTCAAAGACTTTTCCCTTTATCGAATCCCCCATCCGCAGTATTCACTATGCCCAAGAATCACTCCCCCATGACGATACCATTCCAGATCCAGCGGTGGTCATCAAAAAACGCCCGAATACACGAACGTATCCGGGCGTCTTCACTTTCTCATCCAACGGAACTGCCGCCGGGCGGCCTCCCCACCAGTCTAAAATCTTAGAAGGGAAAAGGAAGGGCGTGAGCCGCGTGGCAGTTTTTGGGAGGGAAAGAGGAGCCGTGGGGGTGCTCTCCCCTTCTCCAGAAAGGTTCCCCTTTCCCTCACCAATCCAACTCTCGCATTCTGCCTCTATCGCAAGTCGCGGAGCTTCCGCTGCCCCTCCTCGTCACGATACAACTTATACACGACAGAATCCACAAGCCCCTGCCAGCTGGCTTCGATGATGTCATGCGACACGCCCACGGTCACCCATGTGCTGTCGGCGTCGCCCGATTCGATAAGCACACGGACAACGGAGGCCGTCCCGCCCGTACCGTCGGAAGCGGAAAGGACGCGGACCTTGAAGTCCAACAGCTTCATTTCCTTCAAACGCGGATAGAACGGCAGAAGCGCCTTGCGGAGCGCGGTATCAAGCGCGTTGACCGGGCCGTTGCCGGTGGCTGCGGTATGCTCGACGGCACCCTCCACTTCCACCATGACCGTGGCTTCTTCCATCGGCAACTCATGGCTGGCATCACGCACGGCGCTCACATGGTACTGCACCAGCTTGAAGAAGTCCCGGACGCCGCGCCGCGCCAGTTTGCGCAGGATGAGCAGCTCGACGCTGGCTTCGGCGGACGCGTAGTCGTACCCGAGGCTGGCCTTCTTTTTCAGCTCGTTGAACAGCCCCTTGACCACGGGCTCGTCCTTGTCCAGATGGAACCCGAACCGGCGGGCCAGCGAAACGATGTTGCTCCGTCCGCCGAGCTCCGTGATCAGAATGCGCTGGCCGTTGCCGACCAACTCCGGCTCCATATGTTCGTACAGGGAGGAACAGCGGTTGACGGCGCTGACGTGCACTCCGCCCTTGTGCGCAAACGCGGAATTGCCCACGAAAGGCTGACGGTTGAACGGCTTCATATTCGCCACTTCAGCGAAGTAGGACGACAGTTTGGTCAGCTGGCGGAGCCGCACATCAGCGGGCTCAGGCAAGCAGGTCAAACCGCATTTCACCTGCAATACCGGGATGATCGAGCACAGGTTGGCATTGCCGCAGCGCTCGCCCACCCCATTGATCGTGCCCTGCACCATTTCCGCGCCAGCCTGCACGGCAACGATGGTATTCGCCACCGCCATCTCGCAGTCGTTGTGCGTATGGATGCCGAGCCGCACTTCCGGCAAGGCCACGCGCAGATCCGAAACGATCTGCTGCATCTCGTTCGGCAGGGTGCCGCCATTGGTGTCGCACAGATTGATGATCAGCGCGCCCGCCTCGTGCGCGGCCCGCAGGACAGCCAGCGAGTATTCCGCATTCCGCTTGTAGCCGTCGAAAAAGTGCTCCGCGTCAAAATAGACTTCCGGCATGGAGCGCTTCAAGTAGGCTACCGAATTACGGATGATGTCCAGATTCCGTTTGGGGTCCAGACGCAGGGCTTCCTTCGCATGGCGTTCGCACGATTTGCCGAAAATCGTCCCCGCCGTCGCGCCGGAAGCGATGAGCGCGTTCAGATTCGGGTCTTCTTCCACCTTGTTATCGGGATGGTGCGTGCTCCCAAACGCGGCGATACGGGCGTATTTCAGGTGATAGTTGGCGATCTCCTTGAAAAACGCCACGTCCACCGGATTGGAACCGGGCCAGCCGCCTTCGATATAGTCGATGCCGAATTCATCAAGGCGCAAGGCGATCTTGATTTTATCCGGGGTCGACAGGTTGACGTCTTCGGCCTGCGTGCCGTCGCGGAGGGTCGTATCGTACAGGACAATCTTCTGCGTCATGGCGTTCCTTTCCAGTGGTTACTCTGCGGAACCGCAGCAGGAGCACTGCCCGCCGCAAGCAACCGGGTATTCACCATTGAAACAGGCGAGACAGTACTTGTCCGGTTCGGAAACCGAGTTCAGCAGCCCTTCGATGGTGAGGTAATGAAGCGAATCAAGATTCAGCAGGCCGGGCAAGGCTTCCAGAGGGTGGTTGGCGGCCACAAGTTCCCCGCGGGACGAGAAATTGATCCCGTAGAAGCAGGGATGGCGCAACGGCGGACAGCTCACGCGGAAATGCACCTCACGAGCGCCCAGCTCACGCAGCTTGACCACACGGGTGCGAACCGTCGTGCCGCGCACGATGGAGTCGTCGACGATGCAGATACGACGGTTCTTGATCATGGAGCGCACCGGGTTCAGCTTCACGCGGACGCCGAAATTGCGCATGGTCTGGGAGGGCTGAATGAAGGTGCGGCCCACGTAGTGGTTACGGATATACGCCTGTTCGTAGGGCACACCGGCGGCATGAGCAAAACCGATGGCCGCGTACACGCCGGAGTCCGGGAACGGCATGACCAGTTCGGCGTCGGTGGGCGCTTCCTTGGCCATTTCGTAGCCCATGTGCTTGCGGCACTGATACACGTCTTCACCGAACACGATGGAGTCGGGGCGGGCAAAATAGACCAGCTCAAAAATGCACTGGCGGACAGGCACCTTGCCGGCATTGTTGAGCGGGCGGCTGACGACCTTGTCGCCGTCGACGACAACCATTTCGCCGGGCAACACTTCACGGAGATATTCGGCCTCCAACAGGTCAAAAGCGCAGGTTTCGGAAGCGAACACATAGGCGTCGTCCACCTTACCCATTGCCAACGGATGGAAGCCGTGGGCGTCGCGCAGCGCGATGATGCGGCCTTCGGACAGGATGATGAGGGAATACGCCCCGCGCACGCGATCGCAAGCGGAGAGGATGGCCTCCTCAAGATCCTTCTTTTTGGCAAGGCTGCGCGCAATGAGGTGCACGAAAATTTCACTGTCGCTGCTGGTCTGGAAGATGGCGCCTTCGCTTTCCAGTTCGCCGCGGAGTTCCGAGGCATTGGTCAGATTGCCGTTGTGGGCCAGCGCGATCTCGATGCCGCAAACCCGGACGACCAGCGGCTGGGCGTTCTTGCGAACCGAAACCCCCGAGGTGGAGTAACGCACGTGGCCGATGGCCCTGTTGCCCTGCAATTCCTGACCAAGCGTCGCTTCGTCGTATACGTCCGGCACGAGCCCCATGCCCGCGTGCAGCCGGATGTGCTTGCCGTCATAACTTGCGATGCCCGTGCTTTCCTGCCCGCGATGCTGGAGGGCGTACAGACCGAAATAGGCCATCCGAGCCGCTTCAGGATGTCCAGAAATACCAAAAATTCCGCACATACAATACCTTTTGTCACGAAGAGGGCGGAAAAAGCCCCTTGAAGAAAGGCTTCTTCCGCCCTCTTCAGGCTTTCCTTCCGCTCCGTCGACCTTTGTTGTGGTCAGTGGATAACGCCCGCGGAGGCAGGGCGTTCGTTGTACGCTTGTCGCAGTCCAGCGGGGCTTTGCCCCATTCCCGGCAAGGTCCCGCCCCCGTCGGCGGATAGCCTTCCGCCCCCCAAAAGGCAGGGATTCCGGCATCGCGTTTCCGCGAGAGGCCGCAGGCTGGCCTAAACAGGCAAGCCTTCCGGTACAACGGCATCACGGTTGCATACCGTTTCCGCCGCCGTCCCGGAAGGCCGGGTATCTTTTCAAAAAAGGAGGGAGAAATGATAAAAAAAACTTCCGGTTCTTGCAACACGCGGAGAACCGCCCCCTCCTTAAGAGGCTTTCAGCAGGGGAGGAACGAGGGAGGGCCGCCTTATCAGAAGCGCCCTCCCCGCGGGTTACTCGCCCTTATAATATTCCTGAAGGCTCTTTACGCGCACTTCGGTGGTCCGGGCCGCACCGATGGCGCGGGCAATGGCCTTCGCGCCGGACAACGTGGTGCTGTACGGCACGCCGTAATGGAGCGTAGCCTGCCGGATGGCCTTGGAGTCGTGCGCGGTGCGCTTGCCCGAGGCTGTGTTGATGACCAGCGAGACTTCGCCGTTCTTGATGAGGTCGACGATGTTCGGGCGGCCTTCGTACACCTTGAGCACGCGGGTGGACGGGATGCCCTGCCCAGCCAAAAGCCCGGCGGTACCGGAGGTGGCGAGCAGTTCGAAACCGAGATCCACATACTGGCGGGCGCCCTCAGCCACAAAGCGCTTGTCGCGGTCGTTCACGGACAGGAACACCTTGCCGCCTTCCGGCAGCTTCTGGCCCGCGCCCCACTGCCCCTTGAGGAAAGCTTCCTCAAAGGTCGGGGCGATGCCCATGACTTCGCCGGTGGAACGCATTTCAGGTCCGAGCAGGATGTCCACGCCGGGGAAGCGACGGAACGGGAAGACGGATTCCTTGACGGACACGTACCCGGAACGGCGCATGGACCAGGGGTCCAGTTCCTTGAGGGTCTTGCCGAGCATGACCTGCGTGGCGAGACGCGGCAGGGGCACGCCCGTGGCCTTGGAGACGAACGGCGCGGTACGGGAAGCGCGGGGGTTCACTTCGAGGATGAACACAACCCCATCCTTGACCGCGAACTGGATATTCATCAGGCCGACGACGCGCAGTTCCTTGGCAAGAGCCACGGTCTGGCGTTCGATTTCGGCGACGGTCTCGGCGGGCAGCGAATAGGGAGGCAACACGCAAGAGGAGTCGCCCGAGTGGATGCCCGCTTCTTCGATGTGCTCCATAACCCCGGCGACGTACACGTCCTCACCGTCGGACAGCGCGTCCACGTCCACTTCAATGGCGTTTTCAAGGAATTTGTCGATGAGCACGGGATGCTCAAGCTTCTGCTTGCCGACATGCAGCGCGAAGTATTCCGCCATCTCCTCGTCGTCATAGACGATCATCATGGCCCGCCCGCCAAGCACGTAGCTCGGGCGGATCACAATGGGATAGCCGATGCGGTGGGCGATCTCGCGGGATTCTTCCAGCGTGGTCGCCGTGCCGTTGGCGGGCTGGAGAAGCGACAGCTTCTGGAGCAGAGCCTGAAAACGTTCGCGGTCTTCGGCGCGGTCGATGGCGTCCGGGCTGGTGCCGAGGATGGGCACGCCCGCGCGCAACAGCGGCACGGCGAGGTTCAGCGGCGTCTGGCCGCCGAACTGGACGATCACGCCGTCGGGCCGTTCCTTTTCCACAATGTGCATCACGTCTTCAAAAGTCAGCGGCTCGAAATAGAGGCGGTCGGACGTGTCGTAGTCGGTGGAAACGGTCTCGGGGTTGGAGTTGACCATGATGGCCTGAACCCCGGCGTCCTTGAGGGCGAAGGAAGCGTGGCAGCAGCAGTAGTCGAACTCGATGCCCTGCCCGATGCGGTTGGGGCCGCCGCCGAGGATGATGACCTTTTTGCGGTCGGCGGGAACCACTTCCTGACCCGTTTCATAGGTCGAATAGAAATAGGGAGTGTAGGCTTCGAATTCCGCGGCGCAGGTATCCACCAGATAGTAGGTGGGCACGGTGCCGGTTTCGCGGCGCAGGGCACGGATGTCGCCTTCGGGCTTCTTCCACATTTCCGCAAGCTGACGGTCGGAGAAACCGAATTCCTTGGCCTTGCGGAGCACGGCGACCATTTCCGGATTGTCGGGCGTCATGGAGTTGGCCAGCGCAAAGTCGCGGATCTGCCCTTCCATATCCACGATTTCCTTGATCTGGCGCAGGAACCACGGATCGATCAACGTGATTTCATGGAGTTCTTCCAGCGTGAACCCGACAAGCATAGCCTGACGGATGGCGAACATACGGCGTGAGTTGGGCATACGGAGCTTACCCATGAGATCTTCGCGCGAGGGCAACGCGGCGCGGAAGTTGCTGCCGAGGCCGATAGCCCCGATTTCCAGGGAACGCAGCCCTTTCTGGAGCGATTCCTTGAAAGTCCGGCCAATGGCCATGGTCTCACCCACGCTCTTCATGGAGGTGGTCAGTTCGTCCTTGGCTCCGGGGAACTTCTCAAAGGTGAAGCGGGGAATCTTGACCACGCAGTAGTCGATGGTGGGTTCGAAGGACGCGGAGGTTTCGCGGGTAATGTCGTTGCGGAGCTCGTCCAGCGTATAGCCGACGGCCAGCTTGGCCGCGATCTTGGCGATGGGGAAGCCGGTCGCCTTGGAAGCCAGCGCGGAGGAACGGGACACGCGGGGGTTCATCTCGATGATCACGAGTTCGCCGTTAGCGGGATTGACGCCGAACTGCACGTTCGATCCGCCGGTCTCCACACCGATTTCGCGCATGATGGCGAGGGAGGCGTCGCGCATCTTCTGATATTCGCGGTCCGTGAGGGTCTGCGCCGGGGCCACGGTGATGGAGTCGCCGGTGTGCACGCCCATGGCGTCCACGTTTTCGATGGAGCACACGATCACGCAGTTGTCCGCGGTATCACGCATGACTTCCATCTCAAATTCTTTCCAGCCGATGACCGACTGCTCGATCATGACTTCGCCCACCGGGCTGGCGGTCAGGCCGTCGCCCGCGATTTCCTCAAGGTCTTCCATATTGTAGGCGATACCGCCGCCCGTGCCGCCGAGCGTAAAGGCGGGGCGGATGATCATCGGGAAGGGCATGGAGGAACCGATGCGGCGCACGTCGTCCATATTGTGGGCGATGGCGCTCTGAGGGACCTTGAGGCCGATGTTTTCCATCGCCTGACGGAACAGCTCGCGGCTTTCGGCCTTCTCGATGACTTCGGCCCGCGCGCCGATGAGTTCCGTGCCGCACTCGGCCAGCACGCCGGATTTCGCCAGCGCGAGCGCCGTGTTCAGGCCCGTCTGCCCGCCGAGAGTGGGCAGGATGGCGCACGGGCGTTCCTTGCGCACGATGGCGGCAACCGTTTCCGGTTCGATAGGTTCGATGTAGGTGCGATCCGCAAGCCCGGGGTCGGTCATGATGGTCGCCGGGTTGGAGTTCACCAGTACGACCTCGTATCCCTCTTCTTTCAGGGCCTTGATGCCCTGAGTCCCGGAATAGTCGAATTCGCACGCTTGGCCGATGACGATCGGGCCAGAACCGATTACCATGATCTTCTTGAGATCTGTACGCTTGGGCATATCGCTCCCCGCTGGGCAAGGGTAGATTTGTTTCGTCCGCAACCGGCCTCTCCACCGGCTGACACCAATGGCCGCACGCCGAAACAGCGGCACTCCATCATATAGGGAAATGAAGAATAATGAATCCCTCAGTTCCTACACGCCATTGTTCCCGCTGGCAAGAGGAAGAAGCGCACCTTTTCCGGAAATCCCGCCGCTCCTTTTCCCCTTCCGGACGCGCGACGGAAGAAATACAGCCAGCCGTTCCGTACGAAAAACGCGGCTTACCTCTTGCGTTTTTTTGGGAGAGCGTATATGAAACCAGTCTTTGGTGCGGACAGTCCGTGCCCCTAGAAAGATTTTTTCGGGCGACCGTCCGAATATATGGAGGATGTCATGTCCAAGCAGTGCGAATTTTGTGGCAAAAAGCCCCAGACCGGCAACTATGTGAGCCATTCCAACATCAAGACCAAGCGTGTGTTCAACCCCAACCTTCAGAACGTGCGTCACCAGTTCGCCAACGGCGAAGTCCGCACGGTTTCCGTGTGCACCCGCTGCCTGCGCTCCGGCGTGGTTACGAAACCCGTTGTCCGCAAGGCCGACTAGTTCCCGTGTCTGCGGCATGGTTTTCCAAAAATCCCCGGTTGTCCGCAGCCGGGGATTTTTTTGCTTTTTGAAGAACAGACCTTACCTCAAGGACATGACACCGCCACCACGCCACCTCTCGCCCACACGGCAGGCCACATCCACCCCTTCGCGCCGCCCTCCTCTGCGCAGACGTAAACTGCGCCTGTGGATGCGCCCCTACAGCGTCCCCCGTTTTTGGAGGATGATCGACGACGGGGAAAAGCGGCCTACCCTCCCTCCTCCGCACCTGTTCGATCTTTGGATCACAATACTCGCCTCCCGGAACATCCCGTACCTGCTTACAGGACGAGGCAACAAGCTCCGCCTGTACGTCCCCGCCCTGCTCGAACGCCAGGCCCGTTCCGAGCTGGAGGCCGTACTGGCCGAAAGCAGAAAGCCACGCCCTGTCTACATCGAGCCCCCCGCGCACAACAACGCGCACTGGGTGCTGTCAGTGCTGCTTCTGCTTATCCTCTGGCATGGCGTCAGGATGCATTGGGGATTTTTGGCCCATCTTCCCGGCCTGCCGGATCTGCCATCTGAAGAATGGTCGCGGCTCGGCTCACTGGATGTTTTTCGCGTGAAGACATTCGGAGAGTGGTATCGTTGCGTTACGGCATTGACCCTGCACGCCGACAGCCAGCACCTCTTCGGCAATGTCCTGTTCGGCGCGCCTTTTCTGATCCTGCTCTGCCGCAGGGTGGGCCTCGGGCTTGGCCTCTTTCTTATCTTGCTGGCCGGAAGCTTCGGCAACGCCCTCAACGCATGGTACCGCCCCGCCGGGCATATCAGCCTCGGCTTCTCCACGGCCCTTTTCGGCACGGTGGGCGTGCTTTCCGGATTCATGGCCCTTCAAGGATGGGGCAGCAGAACGCAGAGCGATACCGGAAAGCTCTCCTGGCGCAGAGGCATCCTCCTGTTGGCCGCAGGCACGGGCATCCTCGCCATGCTCGGCACGGAAGGCGACAAAACGGATTACGCCGCACACCTGTTCGGGCTGCTCTCCGGCTTCATCGTAGGTGGAGCCGCAGGCTGGATATCACGGCGTACGGCCCCCTCTCCGGTCATAAATACGCTACTCGGCCTGAGCGCCGCAGGGCTGGTCGTGCTGTGCTGGAAGTTGGCGCTGTAAGGAAGCCGCGATCTCTCTGCCGTAAACGAGCCCCAGCGGGAAGAAGAGCAGGACAATCCCATCCTCTCTATCCAAAGAAAATTCGAACAATCCAAATACACTATAGAAAATAATGACTATTTGAAAAAACAAGTCTTTTTGAGCTAGAGCCTTCTTTAAAGCCAGCCCAACAGACCATATAAAAAGAGTCGTTCCCACTATTCCATACATGAAAAGCAAGCCAATAAAGATGTTATGCGGATGATATACTGCTTTCTCTACTTCCCTATATCGTGAGTTCAAATCTTCCGCATTTTCCATGATATAATTATGATGAAAAGCTTTAAACGCTCTTATTGAGTTACCAAACCATGGAGCGGATTCAATACCTGCAATGGCAGCTTCCCAAATAGGCTTACGTGTTTCAAATGTTCTGTCATTTAAAGGAGATTCAACTGAAGATATTACACGATCAAGTTGTTCTTGTGGCAAAACAAATATAGTAACAATACAAATGCTTACTGTAATTACTATTGGAACAATTCTTTTCTTTGATAAATAGAATATCAGGAAAGATAATGAAACAAAGGTTGCCAAATAAGCAGCCCTATTCGCACTTAAAATAAGTATCAATGTGATCAAACAACCCATTCCTGACAAAATATAACGAGATATCCCTTTCCATTTATTGCAATATGTTATAAGAAAAAGGAGAGCGATAGCTGAAACAGCTCCGAGAATATTAGGATGCTTCAAAAAAAGGACAAGGCGCTCATCACAAGAAACTAATGGCTTTGAAAATATACCTACCATAAACCCGATATAGGTAACTGATAGCGCTATAGGGAGAAAGAGCATTGAAATAAAATACCTATCCTGCAATAACAGAATAGCCATTATTCCAATCAAATAGACAGAAAGTATTTCATAACCGTTTCTTATATCTGCAAACAGATATCCAGGGGTGAACATCGTGTATAAAGCTGCTGCAATTGGTAGTAATGCCGCTAAAGGGATACGACGTATAAATCGGTATACTTCCGCCTTCCAAAGATAATACCCACCTATAAACAGAGGAATACTGATCCGCTTCCATGTCAACGAACCTGTCCCCAGCCACCAAAAAAGAACACACAATGATATAAAAAAAAGTGCATATTCATTAAAAAGGCTTTTTACCCATTTAGCTTCCCGTATCTGCACAGTATGAACCTTTTCATATTTTAAATGGATTTACCTATTTAGTATTCCATAATCATTTAAAAAATCAATAAATATTAAAAAGCCATTCTTCAACTTTTCTGGCTTGCTCTTCAACATGAAAACCTTGCACTGCATGAGCATAAAAATCTTTTTTGATTCCAAGCAAAGCTTCACTAGGCAAGGTCAACAGAGAATACAAGGCTTCGGCCATGTTGCTACCATCATCATGGGCTTGAACCAACAATGAACCTTGATCGGTTGGCCAAATTTCAGGTACGCCTCCACTTCTACGTACAATACAGGCTAGACCTTGAGCCATAGCTTCTTCCAAGGCAATCCCGAGCGCCTCGCAGTAACTCGGGAGCACATAAATATCTCCCTTTCCCAGTTGTTCCTGAACATTCGAAACATGTCCTGTGAAAGTTGTGATATCATCAAGCCCCATTGACGAACACTGCTCTTTGACAAGCTGTTCATCAGGACCAGTACCCACAACGATACAACGAAAATCCACCCCCTGTTCCCGCACTTTTTTCAGAGCATAAAACATGTCTTTATGTCCCTTATCTCTATCCAACTGACAAGAGGTAATAACTACCCGTGGCTTATGAATAGTTGAGGGGGGTGTCGGAGCAGGAAAAACTCCAGGGTGGATAGCCTGAAAGTCATATTTGCCGAGCATCGGAACCGAACGGATCAAACCCGCCTTACAAAACTCGGAGCACGCCAAGAGCCGGGGTTTCAAAAAATATTGCGTTGCCCAAGTTTTAAACCTGTTCTTAAGATCTCCCGGATCCCCAAGGCGATGTATTATCGGAATACCAAGGAATTTTGCAGCGATTCCAGCCGTTCGCAGGTCTTTAGAAACATTGCATATACAAACGTCAATATTATACTTGCGAAATTCTTGGAGAAAAAACCAAATGGTCAATGGGTTTCCATCAACGCCAAAACGGACTTCCTGCGCATTGAGTCCCAGCTCTTGAGCTTTCTTGGGAAAAGGCCCGGGGCGTCCGTACACGTATACCCCATGCCCTCTCTCTTCCAGAGCCTTTCCAATGTTGAGGCACCATGTCTTGACTCCGCCCCATCTGCGGGTGGAATTCACAAAAGCGATGTTCACGAGCTCACCTTACAGAACCCGGCAGCCGTCTTCAGTGACCAGCACCATGTGCTCCCAGCGGATCCCGCCCCATTCAGGGAAGTACAGGCCGGGCTCCACGGTCACGATCATTCCGGGCTCCAGCGGGGTTTTATTACGTCCATTAAGGCTCGGCCCCTCATGGGTTTCCAGTCCGACGCCATGCCCGAGCCCATGCGTAAAGGCTTCGGCAACGCCGAGAGACTCGAAGTGCCCTCTGGCCGCCTTATACACATCACAGGCCAGAACACCGGGATGGATAGCCCGGATAGCCTTGTGCTGCGCTTCTTGTACGGCCTCCAGCGTCTTTTTGAAGCGCTCCGTCGGCTTTTCGCCGACCCAGAAAGTCCTGGTCTGATCGGAACAGTAGTCTTCCAGACGGCACCCCACATCCACCAGCACAAGATTTTCCGCCTCGAGAAGGGCGTCTTTGGAGGGCAGGTAGTGCGGGAGCGCCGCGTTGGGGCCATGCCCCACAATGCTCGTAAAGGCCAGCTCGGTCGCCCCGTGATGCCTGAAAAACATTTCAATGTCCCACGAGACGGCGGCTTCGCTTCGCCCGGGAACGAGCACGCCGGGCAGCCACTCCATCATCTGCTGGTTCAGGCGGCAGGAAATCTCCATACGCCGGATCTCTTCCGTATCTTTGATCACGCGAAGCCGTTCAACCAGACCGTCAGCCTTTGAAAGGCGGCAGCCCGATCCCGCCAGCGTTTCCGCGAATTTTTCATAGAATTCCAGCGTGACCGCGCGGGCCTCAAAGCCGATGGTTTTGCCGGGCACAAGCCCTTTCAAGAGCTTGGCGATATCTTCCGGCGCGTCCGCGCCATAGATGAAAACCCTCTCGGGCTCCCACAGCCGCCGGGCCGCGTCCAGATAGCGCGAATCCGTCAAGATCCAGTCTTTACCGTCCGCCATCACAATCAGGCGGCCGGCGCTTTCGTTCAACTGCACATCATGCAGTTCGAAACCCGAAAGATAGTACCGGTTCGCCGCGTGGCTGATCAAAAGCGCTTCGATTCCCTGTTCCCGCATCAACGCACGCAGGCGTTCGCGGCGCTGTTCGCACATCTGTTCGGACATAATCGCATCCGTTTGTTTTTATAAATATTTTCAATAAATAAGCTGAAACATATACAGGCAAATACCATATACGGGCACGTCACCCTTGTCCAGCGAGGGGAGGGGCATGGGAATCCCCCCTTCTATAATTATAAGGGACGTTCCTCTTTTCCTCGATGAAATGCTCATTCCGCGCTTTTGGGTTCCTCTTCAAAAAGTTCACCGAGGATACTGTTGGAAACAAGCATCCCTTCATCCGTAAGCCGAAACACCCCGTTCTCCATGCGGGCCAGCCCCTCAGCACAGAGGCGGTGGGCGAACGGCCCGTGATCCCCCAGAAACGAGCGTCCGGCCAAGGACTCATAGGCATCCAGCGGCAAACCATCCACGGTTCGCAGGCGCAGCATCATGAGCTCCAGCGCCCGCGTTGCCCGATCCAACGGTTCCCGCTCAGGGCAGCGGCGCCCTTCCCGCACCTGCTCCAACCAGCCTTCCCCCTCCGGATTGGTCCAGCGCTCCCCGCCGATCGTGGATGTCGCCGCAGGGCCGACCCCCAGATAGTCCCGGCCTTCCCAGTACCCCAGATTGTGGCGGCACCGGAAACCATCCCTGGCAAAGTTGGATACTTCATAATGATGCAGCCCAGCCTCCTCAATCAGCCGGATGCCTTCAAGATACATGGCGCACTGCACGTCTTCCGAAGGCAGCTCCGCATCCCCGCAGGATTCCGCAAGAGGCGTCCCCGGTTCCAAAGTCAGCCCATATGCGGAAATGTGCTCCGGCCCAAGCGCGATTGCCGCGCGCGCATCCTCCAGCCACTGCTCCAGCGTCTGCCCCGGGAGCCCCCACATCAGATCAAGGCTCAAATTGGCGCAGCCCGCTTCCCGTATGGCCCGGAACGCCTCCCGCGCCGCATTCGCCCTGTGCAGCCGTCCGAGCGTCTCCAGCATCCCGTCATGCAGCGACTGCACGCCCAGCGAAATCCGGTTGACGCCCGCCGCCAGAAACCCGCTTGCCTTTTCCGCCGTATGCAGGGAATCCGGGTTGGCTTCCATGCTGATTTCCGCTCCGGGCAACACTTCAAACGTCCGCCCCACACAATCCAGCACGCCCTCCAGTTGATCCGGATTAAGCAGGCTTGGCGTGCCGCCGCCGAAGAAAACGCTCTCCACGGGCACTCTGCCGAGACGCCGCCCCCATTGTCCCAGCTCGGCATACAGCGTTGAAAGATACACGGCCATTTCATCGCCCGAACGGGTCAACGGATTGGAATAAAAAGCGCAATACCGGCATTTGCGGCGGCAGAACGGTACATGGATATACAAAAGCATAGATTCTCCGGGATACGGTTCACGGGATGGCCTCTCTTATCCCGTTTTACGCTCCGGCACAAACCCATGCAAAAAAAACTTTACATCAAGGGGCAGTCCGCATATTGTACCGTGTGGGCATACGCCCAAAAAACGTCAACCATCTCAGAGAAGCCGAATGCTCTTTATCCTCCGCCGCCACGAATATCCCGAAGCCATCCGAAACGGCATTGCCCCGGTTTCTCTCTATTCCCCGTTGTTCCAGCGGGGTTTTTTTTGAGCTTTTCCGTTTTCCGCCGATACGCTATCGGCCTGCCGAGACGACAGGCTCCCACGTCCACCCCCGAGAAGCCGCCATGAGGCTGGAAC
>OBXD01000823.1_pt1 | contig 14228 bp, 8 predicted proteins | sample 1495381 | NCBI WGS metagenome assembly OBXD01 (sample SAMEA2580144, study PRJEB22360) | human gut metagenome | biome: human gut; feature: human-associated habitat; material: faeces | place: Denmark | collected 2008/2010 | reverse complement strand
AAAATCCTTTGGCCATTGCGGCTGTGCGGGTTCAAGTCCCGCTTCGAGTACGAGTATTCTTGATTAAAAGCTCTGTAAATCATTGATTTGCGGAGCTTTTTTTATATACCTGTCATGGGGCTATCTTGTCTCTAGTGCTGATTAAAGTTGGATTTATACTACTAAATTAAACTGAGAGTTAAACTGAGAGTTAAACTGAGAGTTAAACCAAGAGTTAAACCAAGAGTTTATGCGAATTAAGCTGTTTATGTATACCAAAACGGAAATTGGAAAGATACATGATTATTTGTATTAACATATAATTATTAATTTATTCAGTTGTTATTTGATTAATATTTTCATATTTTTACAAATGTGTTTTTGGAATATTTTACGACAATCATGAGAATATTTATGAAATTCAGAAAGCCTTTGTTACTTCTAGTTCTTCTCGTTTACGGAACTTTAGGTAAGGGGCAAATTTATAAGTATATAGGACTGGAGGACGGTCTGAATAACCAGAAAATATACAATATTCAGAAAGACCGACGAGGGTATATGTGGTTTTTGACTCAGGAAGGGGTTGATCGTTACGATGGGAAGCATATCAAACATTACACCTTTTCAGATGACAGTATGAAACTGGACTCACGTATTGCTTTGAACTGGTTTTATATGGATAGAGGGGATGTATTATGGGTAATCGGTCAGAAAGGTCGTATTTTCAGGTATGATTCTCAACATGATAAATTTGAATTGGCTTATGTACATCCGGAGTTAATTAGAAATAAATCCCAAGCATTCCTTAATTATGGTTATCTGGATAAGAATGATCATATTTGGCTGTGTTATAAGGATACAATTACTTGGTATAATGTTCGTACAGGCACAACATCGCATATGCCAACACCAGTCGACGGTGAAATAGCTACTATTGAGCAGACGGATGGCAATCATTTTTTTATAGGTACGGGAAGCGGCCTGTTTCGTGTTGGCGTGGAAAAAGGGGAACTGAAGCTTATTCCTGATGAAGTGGTGAAAAGTATAACTACACCTGTGCATGAACTTTATTACCATGCTATTTCAAAACAGCTGTTTGTGGGCAGTTATAAAGAGGGAATACTTATATATGATATAGGTCAAAGTTCAAAAATCACTTCCTGTTATTCACCTAATAATGTAGAAATTAATCAGATTGTTGCTCTGAATGCTGATGAGTTGTTGATAGCTACGGGTGGAAAAGGAGTATATAAGCTGGATGTAAATTCTTGCAAGAGTGAACCTTATATAACAGCTGACTATAGCAGTTATAATGGGATGAACGGAAACAATATCAATGATATCTATGTGGATGAGGAAGAGCGTATTTGGCTTGCCAATTATCCTACAGGTATTACCATTCGTAACAATCGTTATGGAAGATATGATTTGATAAAGCATTCTCTTGGCAATAACCGGTCGTTAGTGAATGATCAGGTGCATGATGTGATAGAAGATAGTGACGGTGACCTTTGGTTTGCAACTAGTAATGGAATTAGTTTTTATCAGACCGATACAAGAGAATGGCGTTCTTTTTTTAGTTCTTTTGATCCGGTGCCGGATGATGAGAATCATATCTTCTTGGCGTTGTGTGAAGTCTCTCCTGGTGTGATATGGGCTGGTGGTTTTACGTCTGGAATTTATAAGATAGAAAAGAAGAAAGGGTTTAAAATAAGCTATCTTTCGCCTGCGGCCATTGCAGGAATACGTCCTGACCAATATATTTATGACATTAAAAAGGATTCGGGCGGTGATGTATGGTCCGGTGGATATTATCATTTGAAACGCATTAATCTTGAGACTAAAAATGTTCGTTTGTATCCGGGAGTAAGTTCCATCACCACCATTCTGGAGAAAAATGCCCGTCAAATGTGGATTGGTACAAGAATGGGACTCTATCAGCTTGACAAGCAATCCGGTGTTTACCGGTATATTGACTTGCCTGTTGAATCTCCTTATATATGTGCATTATACCAGAGAGAAGATGGTATCCTGTATATTGGTACTCGTGGAGCAGGTCTTCTTGTTTATGATATCAATAAAAAGAAGTTTATTCATCAGTACCGAACTGATAATTGTGCACTGATTTCTGATAATATTTATACGATTATTCCGCGTCAGGATGAAAATCTCCTGATGGGTACGGAAAATGGTATTACGATTTATTCACCTAAAGATCATTTTTTCCGTAACTGGACACGGGAGCAGGGACTGATGAGCGTAAATTTTAATGCCGGTTCTGCCACAACTTACAGTAACAGTACGCTTGTCTTTGGTGGCAATGATGGTGCTGTTAAGTTTCCGACAGACATAGAAATACCTGAGCCATATTATTCGCGTTTGTTATTACGGGATTTTATGATAGCTTATCATCCTGTCTATCCTGGTGATGACGGATCTCCCTTGAAGAAGGATATTAACGAGACTGATTGTCTGGAATTGGCCTACGGTCAAAATACTTTTTCGCTTGATGTGGCTTCCATAAATTATGATTATCCTTCTAATATTCTTTATTCATGGAAAATCGACGGTTATCATAAAGAGTGGACCCGTCCGAGTCAAGATAATCGGATTGTTGTTAGAAATCTGCCTCCTGGCAGTTATACGTTACAAATTCGTACTGTATCTAATGAGGAGAAGTATAAAACTTATGAAACAAGGAGTATTCAGATCATTATTACCCCTCCGGTGTGGGCCAGTATGTGGGCAATGGTGGGGTATGCAATTCTGGTGGTCTTGATTATGATTATCATATTCCGTGTTATCATGTTGCATAAACAAAAGAAGATTTCTGATGAGAAGACACGTTTTTTTATTAATACTGCTCATGATATACGTACGCCGCTGACATTGATAAAAGCACCGCTGGAAGAAGTTGTTGAAAACCATATGGTGGCAGAGAAGGCATTACCCCATATGAATATGGCCCTAAAGAATGTGAATACATTGCTTCAGCTGACAACCAACTTGATAAACTTTGAACGGATCGACGTATATTCGTCTACTCTTTATGTTTCTGAGTATGAATTGAATTCTTATATGAATGATGTTTGTGCTACTTTCCGCAAATATGCTGAGATGAAGCGTGTCAGATTTGTTTATGAGAGTAATTTTGATTATTTGAATGTGTGGTTTGATAGTGACAAAATGGGGTCTATCTTGAAGAATATTTTGTCAAATGCGTTGAAGTACACGCCAGAGAATGGTAGCGTGTGTATTTGTGCTTGCGAGGAAGGGAATACTTGGAGTATTGAGGTAAAGGATACAGGAATTGGTATTCCTTCATCTGAACAGAAGAAATTATTCAGAAATTGTTTCCGGGGTAGTAATGTAGTCAATTTGAAAGTGACCGGAAGTGGGATTGGATTGATGCTGGTATATAAACTGGTTAAGTTGCATAAAGGAAAGATCCATATTCAAAGTGTTGAACATCAGGGAACATGCGTGCAAATTACTTTCCCGAAGGGAAATACCCATTTGCATAAAGCAAAGTTTATCTCTCCAAAAACGCCGAATGAACGTATGGATGCTGTTGTACTGGGGGGAACTTCTGACTTGCCGGTCTTGGAGGTACCTCAGATAAAAACCTCTTTACAGCGTATTCTGGTAGTGGAAGATAATGATGATTTGCGTAATTATCTTGTGGATATGCTTATGGCAGGGTATAATATCCAGTCCTGTTCCAATGGCAAAGATGCGCTTGTCATTATAAAGGAGTTTAATCCAGATCTTGTTATATCCGATATAATGATGCCTGAGATGAGTGGAGACGAACTGTGCTCAGCTTCAAAACGAGTGTGGAAATGTCTCACATTCCAGTCATATTGCTGACTGCGTTAGGGGATGAGAAAAATATACTCGGAGGACTGGAAATCGGAGCAGATGCCTATATAACCAAGCCATTCAGTGTGGGTATACTAAAGGTTACTATTAAAAACATATTGGCAAATCGTGAATTGCTCCGTCAGGTCTATAATAGTATCGAAAATAAAGAAAAGCATTTACCTGTCAATTGTACTAATACTTTGGACTGGAAATTCATAGCTTCAGTCAAGGAATGTATAGAGAAGAATATGGGAGATTTGGACTTTGGGGTAGATGTACTCAGTAATCAGCATCATATGAGTCGAACAAGTTTCTATAATAAACTGAAAGCGCTGACCGGTTATGCTCCGGCTGACTACATCCGGATGATCCGTTTGCAACGTGCAGCACAATTATTAAAGCAGAAAGAATATACAATAACGGAGATTGCTGAAATTGTCGGGTTTTCGGATGCGAAGTATTTCAGGGAGGTATTTAAGAAGTATTATAATGTCAGTCCAAGTAAGTTTGTGAATTCGGATCAGGAATAGAGTAGACGAGATATCGTTTTATACCATTGTTGTTTCTTATAAACTTTTGGAGAGGATTATAGGACGCTAAATTCGAAAAGAAGAAGATGTCAAAAGCAAGATAAATGTATCATCCTGCTTTTGACATCTTCTTTTTTAAATAGATTATTTATAATAACTTGTTGGAGCCGAGTATGATCAGCATTGTATATCCCAAGATAAGTCCTATAATTCCCATAATGATACCTACCTTTTCCATATCTTTTTGCTGAATCATTCCTGTGGCATGTGCCAGGGCATTAGGTGGTGTACTAATTGGTAATATCATTGCCAGCGATGATCCGATGGCGACTCCAATTAATAAAGTCTCTACACCTCCCAACGATGACAGGTTTTCACGCATGCTGATTCCGGCAATGGCGAGAATAGGGACGAGTAATGCTGCGGTGGCTGTGTGTGAAATAAAGTTGGCCATAGCATAGCAAATCAGTCCGGAACCGACAATCATCAGTACAGGGGGCCATGTGCTGAATGGGATGGCTTCGATCATATGCTTTGCCAGTCCGGTCTCTTGCAAGGCTACGCCCAATGCGAAGCCGCCGGCTACCATCCAGAGTACACTCCAGCTGATCTCTTCCAGGTCACGTTTGGTAATAACGCCTGTTATACAAAAAACAGCTACCGGAATCATTGCCACTACATTGGAGTTTACTCCTGTAAATTTGTCGAACATCCACAATAGAACCGTTATAGCAAAGGTGATATAAACCACAATGGAGCGCCAGTCTTTCTTTGCTTCACCTTCAATTTGCAGTTCGATGCTCTTTTGTTTGAATGGAAACAGTCGTAAGAGAATAAACCAGGCTATAAACAGTACAATAATAGTGTAAGGCAACATAAAGCTCATCCATTCTCCAAAACCGATATTCAGATTTAATCCTTCCGGATCATTCAAATACTTTAAAGCAATGGCGTTAGGTGGTGTACCGATAGGAGTTCCCATACCACCTACATTGGCAGCAACGGGAATGGCCATAGCCAATCCGATTTTCCCTTTTCCATCTGCCGGGAGTGCTTTTAATACGGGAGTAAGGAAGGTAAGCATCATGGCCGCCGTAGCCGTATTGCTAAGAAACATGGAAAAGACAGCTGTAACGAGGATGAATCCCAATAGCACATATCGTGATTGTGTTCCGAAAGGTCTCAGCATAACTCGTGCCAACAATACATCCAGTCCACTTTTGGTTGCTGCGATGGCAAGAATAAATCCACCTATAAACAGCATGATGATAGGATCGGCAAAGCAATGCAGAATAGACTTATATTTGACTGTCTGTCCTAATTCCTCCGCAGGAGTATTTTGGGTTAAGAACCATAAACTACTGTCGGAAACGGTAAGTAATAATAATACGACAATAAGAACGGAAGTGGTCCATGCCGGGACAGCTTCGAACACCCACATGAGTGTGGCGAAAATGAAAATGGAAATAAGTCTTTGTTCTATAACGGTCAACCCTTCTATTCCAAAAGTATCAATGGGAAGGAACCATAAAATAAGAGAGAGGGTAATAGCTATGGTTAACTTTATACATCGGGCCACTGTCTGATTCTTTGCTAACCGTTTAGCTTTCTTTAAGTCCTGATAAGCTTCTACTAGGTGGAAGCCGTGAAAAATCTTGTACATAATATTAGAATGAGATAAAATTAAAAAACGTTTGCAAAAATAACTTTTTATTTTGTATTTAGTTAGTCTGACGTTAAAGATTTCTTTTATTCAACATATTTATTAAAATTTTATGCAGATGACTTGCTGTATTGAAAAAAGTAGTATTTTTGCCGCCGCTTTTGGAAAATGCATTTATAAACTTTCCAATATTCAGTATTATTTTAATCAAAAAAACATGAATTATTCTTGCAGAAAAACCATCGTTCCTATTATAATAGGAACATTACTTTCAGGCGCCTGCTCGAACGATGAACCAACCGGGGGAAAAGGCCATCAACAAACTTATTCAGTGGTATTAAAAGGAATTACGGTAGCAGGAGAAGAATCTTCTGAAGAGCTCAAAGATGTATCGGTTTTCCAGTTTAGTGACGGGAATTTATATAAAGAGGAACAGCTGACTCCCGGGCAAGGCGGACAGTCGGAGATTTCTGCGGTCAGCGGATCTCGACTTTATTTTCTGACCGGACTGGAGATTCCTGCTGGAGAGAAAGCTAAAAGTGAAGAAGAATTTCGTAATACGATTATCGGTGAAGGATTGCATGATAATTCTGCGCCGGATTTCATGGCGGCTGTAGTCGAATTGGAGAGCGGAGTAGTGACACGCAGCAATGCGGAGGTCAATGTAATTATGAAACGCGGTGTGGCGCGCATTGATTTGAACACAACAGCCGACAGCAAAACGCAGATAAAGGAAGTCATCGTAGAGAATGCTCCTGCCGAGACTTTACCATTCCTCGAAAATGTCCGGGCGTCGGATAAAACGGTGAGCTATCGGAAGGAGTTCTCTTCTGCATTCGATGGCAAGCAAGAGGGGGTATTCCGTCTGTTCGAAAGCACACGTCCTGTCAATATCATCTTGCGTGGAACCTATGGTGAAGTCCCTATCAGGTTAAAAGTCGAATTACCAGTTGTCGAACGCAATAAAGTATATGAATTGGCAGTGCTCAATGTGGGAGCTGAAGTGACAGGCGTTTTTGAGATCAAACCGTGGGAAGAAGGGGAAACTATTGTCGGAAAGCCTGATACGAACCAACGTCTTTTGCTTAATGCGTCGAAATCCAGGATTCCGGAAGGGGTGAAGGTAGACTATGAGAATAATATACTGGAAGTGCCTGCTACAGGTGCTGATGACATGACGCTGGCGTTCGTTACAGACACTCGTATCGATATTTCTTCTACAGAAGGTGCCGGTAGCGGAACAAGTGTAGGCAATATGTCCGTGTCGGAAGAGGCGGAAGGTATCGTGTCGTCATTTAATGTATCGGTTGCAGCGCAAGGCAGCGGTCGCCTGGGCTATACGGTTTTGGTGCATTTGAAAAATGCCTTGTTGAGTGGAACATATGATTACGTGGAGATACGTGTGGCTCCGAGTGACAAACAGATTGAAACTGTGGAAATCGCAGGAAATGTATGGATGGCATTTAATGCGCGTAGCCACGATCTGGAAGATCAGATTTATCCGTTGGACGGGGCTACGGTCGAAGATATGTATCATAAAAGTTGGATTAACACGGTGGGTGGTCTGTTCCAATTTGGACGTTTATATATGTACGTGCCTTGGCAGGGGTATAATCCTTCCAACAATTTAGGTAACCAGACAGCTGATACACCTTGGGTGAATGATACACATATGCCTTGCCCTGAAGGATACCGGATACCGGCTGGTAACGAATGGCAGTCTCTGCTTCCTGCAGACCAAGAGATTCCGGGTAGATATAAGGCAGGAAATGGAGAAACAATTGCCGCTACACTTCACATCGGAGAAGGAACACTGATAACTCCGTCCAGTGGTGTGACGGGAACACAGCATTATGTGAAGTTTACTTCGGAAGACACCGGTCGCAGCCTTATTATTCCTTTGGCTGGCTCGAAGGGAGATAAGTCGTCATCCAATAATCCGGCTTTCGGGAAAAGAGCTGTGTTGTGGACAAACGAACGTAACGGTCTTCCGGGCGGTTATGCATGGGCTTACTGGTTGCCGTTCGAAGGAGCCGAGTCAACCGTTATTAAGAAACAGCGGTTACAGATGGAAGCATTTGCATCCGTACGTTGTGTAAAGAAATAGAGGAGGCTGTTTATGAAGATGCTAAGAATCATAATGATATTACTGGGCGCATTATTGCTTGCCAACTGTTCGGGTGATTTTGAACAGGAGACCGGCATTGTTCCTTCCCATTCCGGACAAGTGTCGTTTTTGTTTGGGTTGCAGCAAGATGATGCGTCCGTGGTGCAGACACGCGGAAGCAAACCGGAGCAGATCACTCGTATGTGGTATGCTATTGCCAATGAACGTGGAGAGATTATTAAGCCCTTATATCAGAAGCTGGAAGAAAACTTCTCAAAATTGACTATCGAAGGATTGAGTATGGGGGATTATACAGTCGTTTTTCTGGCTACTACGAGCGAGGAAGAAGATGAGGCTGTTAAAGAACCCGAAAAACTGTCCGATGACTGGTTGATAAATCATGCGGAAAATGCGCCGTTAGATGCGGTTTACTTTTATAAGAAAATAGAATTGCATATCGGCAGAGATCAGGCTTCGGTGTCGCATACAGTGGTCTTGGAGCGTTCTGTAGGGAGAGTGGATGTCGATTTGAATGTATCGTCCGATTATATGTGGAGATTCATTCGTAAAATCGATATAACTTTCGACGATGCCGAAGGAATATATGCGACTCTTGGTGCAGACGGGAAATATTCCGGAACCAGAAAGATAGAATCTTATGACATTACCGGGAAATACTCGTTTTACTCATTGCCCGGCACAAAAGCATTATCCGGATTTGTGACGATTGAGTCCGATCGCAGTGATGGAACTCAGTTTGTCCGTAAATACCGTTTCACGGATTGTAAGATTGAGGCAGGCCGTGTATCTCATATTAGTATTGATTATCTGCATCCGGAAAATCAGGATGGTTCACTTTATGTTCGCAAGGAGGACTTCTTTCGGTTTCGCACGGATACGATGTTTTTGGCCAGTGAGCCACGTGAGGTCTTTTATGACAGTCGCCGTCGTTCTTTTTATGCGAATGCTCCGTTGCAGGTTTCCATTTCAGACGAACATCAGTTGCTTGTCAAGTTCTTTTCTCCTGTAGGTATTCAGGATGTGAAGATTATGTGCCGTTTTAATAAATTTAGCATGGAGTTCTTCGAACTGGCACATTTTGAACAGATTTATCCGTTTATGGAAGCGTCATTCCCCTTGCCGGTTGTAGATTCGGAACGGACATTCACTACAAGTAGTGGACGGAAGATAGTGGTGCCTGCACAGCCCGGACTTTCCAATGATGATGTGACGCTTGTTATTCGTACAGAAGATCCGTTTATGAAGAAAATAGAACAGATAGACAGTCGCTGGTTTATACGTTTTTCTTCTTATTCGGCTGACAATGGTCATGCGTATTGGCGTCATATGAATCCGTTATTGTGCCGTCACGGAGTGGCGTTGGCTGTCAATATGGCTTTCATGTTCTCTTCCGAAGAGTTTAATATGGAAATGAACAAATACGAAGGTTTGTTGAAAGACAATGGAGGAAATCCGATCAATCTGGATGCGTTGCGTCAAAGAATCCGTAATCATGGCGGGCTTGTGCTGGGGTGTGTTGCCGGTGTCGGCGGATTAGGTGGAGGCAATACGTACGGCTTGGCTAATTATTGTTATACCGGTGTTTATTTTGATGCGACTCCTCCGGATGCCCATCCGCATAATTATCCTCGTCAGGCCATGTTTCATGAATACGGGCATTGCCTTGGGTATAGCCATAGCAGTACGATGACATATGGTGACCAATGGACGGTGTTGTGTGCAACGGTTTTTGTGGATATGGGAAAGAATGGTAAATTGCCGGTATGTTCGAAAGAGATAATAGCACAGTTACCGATGTAATCTGAAATCTTTTTCCTTCTTGCTTATTGCAAGTACAAGAAAAGCCCCGAACCATCACGGTCCAGGGCTTTTTTTCATCATTATAAACATGTATATAAGCAATACTAAATTTAAACACGTAAGACATCACGCATACAAACGACGCTAACTGCCCATTATGGGCTGTCAACATTTGCATATATATATATTTATAGATTAAGAAAGAATATCGCATCATCACGACTGAATATTCTGAGTAAAATGATATTAAATCAGTAGTAATTTCAAATGGTTCCGCCATCACAACGAAACGACATTTGTAATAAATTCAATATTAAACATGTCTAACTTTGTACTTTGACAAACTTTCAATTATGACTAAGGTTGCAAAGATACAGCTTTTTTAATAAATATGCAATAATTATAATGTCGTAAATTCACTTCCGTCATTCGTAAGGGGGGAGGCTGTTGAGCGGATATTAAATCGGGAAAAAATTCTATGGTTGATAGATGTGATGATTTATAGGTATATGGATTGTGATAGGGATTTGTATGAAAAGATGATTGGATTAGTGCAGAAATATATATCTGCTTACTCTTCTCTTTTATAACTTGAATATTAATATTGAAACTTTTATTTTTCTTATTTTTGGGGTATGAATAAATAATATATTAAAAATAGAACATAGAATGCCAAGAATGGCACTTGTGGTAGTTATTTTAAATCTTTTACTTTGCGTGATTTTATGTGATAAAAAAGAATTTATAATTAACTATGAAGATTATGAAGAAAAGATTGTTGTATTTGTTTATGCTTATTAGTTCGGTGAGTCTATTTATGAGTTGTAGTGACGATGACGATGTGAAATATCCGGTTGACAGTGAACTTGCAGGTGCATATAAAGGAACGATGGATGTATATTATGTGGGAGTATCTACTCCTATAGCTTCTGATATGGTTCAGAAGGTTTATATCTCAAAGGCTTCGGCTACTGCTGTAAAACTGGAACTGAGAAACTTTACTATTACCGTAGCAGGTACTGAGCTTCTTATTGGTGACATTACTGTGGATAATTGTGCTTTGACAAAAAGTGGTGATGCTTATAAGTTTTCCGGCAATCAGACATTAAGTCTTGTTGTGGGATCATGCAATACATCCGTTTCGGGTACAGTTGGTAAGAATGCTGTAGATATGGTTATTGATGTAGATGTAGAAGGCGGAATGAAAGTTAAGGTCAATTATAAAGGTACTAAACTGTCAGGAAGTGAAAACACGGAGGCTAAAATAACCGATTTTACTATTGATGACGAAGTTATAACAGTAGCACCGGTTATTGATGATGCAAAGAGTGCCATTACGTTTAAAGTTAATGATGAGGCTACTGAGGAAGACTTGAAAGCCTTGGTACCAGTCATTGCTGTTTCAGAAAAGGCTACCGTAACTCCGGCAAGTGGTGTTGCTCAGGACTTCTCCGGAGGAAAAAGTGTTGTTTATACTGTAGTTGCTGAAGATGGAACATCAAGAAAGTATACTGCTTCTATTGAAGGTGTTCAGAATATCATGAAATATTCTTTGGATGAATGGTCTGAATTTGATGCAGGTAATAGTTATGAAAATTATTGGACTCCGGAGCCTGCAGGATTCCTGGCTACTTCCAATGGTGGTGCCAAAATGTTGAATGGATCATCTTCGACAGTAAAAGTAGGCTATCCTGTGATGGAAGAATCTGAAGGCTTTAGTGGTAAGGCTGCCAAATTGGTGACATTGGATTCTAGAGCACATGTTTTAGGCAGTATGGCACCTATTACTTCCGGTTCTTTATTTACGGGTACGTTCAGTCTTAATATGCTTGCTCCTTTGAAATCAACCAAATTTGGTATTGCTTATGACAAGGAGCCTAAGTTATTAAAAGGCGTATATAAATATAAAGCAGGAACGAACTATATAGATGGTTCTGTCAAACCAGCGCAGGAGGGGCTTAACATTATTGACGAATGTTCTATTGCTGCGGTATTGTACGAAGCAAAAGATGCAGCCGGCAAAGATGTGACACTCACAGGAGTAGATATTAATACTTCAGAATATCGTGTGGCAGAAGCTCGCTTGAAAGATGGTACGGATAAAGATGAATGGACTACATTCGAACTTGCATTTGAGTATTTGCCGGAGAAATCTTATGATAGTACTAAAGAGTATAATTAGCTATTATATGTTCTTCCAGTAAGGAAGGTGATAAGTTCAAAGGCGCAGCTAACAGTACGCTGATCGTTGATGAATTGGAGGTTATTGGCGAGTAATGGGATTATAGCTAGAATAATAGGTTAGTTATATGAAAATTTGAAAACTATAATATCTTGAATATCGAAAAAGGGGGGACTTGAAATCCCTCCTTTTTTTGTATATATTGGTTGAGTATGCTGTAAATATGAACCTTAAAAAGTAGATAAAAACAGCTTTTTTGCAATATGATCTTAAAAATAGATCATAAAATACAAAGAATGGACCTTGTGATAATTAATATAAATATGTTACTTTGTACCCGATTTTGCGATCAAATAGATTATTAACTAAATAAGAGAATTATGAAAAAGAGTTTGTTGTATTTGTTTATGCTTGTTTGTTCAGTCAGCTTGTTTTCAAGTTGTGGTGATGACGATGATGAGGTGAAATATCCTATAGATACAGATTTGGCTGGAGGCTATATTGGAAAATTGTCAGTAGTTGTTGATGGAAATCAGATGGGGACTACTGAGAATCAAAAGATTGCTATTGCGCAGTCAAATAAAGGTGCTAATCAAATTGCTTTATCACTGAAGAATTTTACTTTCTTGATTAATGTGGGTGATATTGAGGTAGACCCTTGTACAGTGAAAGCTATTGATGGTGGTTACTCATTTGAAGGACAACAGAATCTTGATTTGGTGGCACCTCTCGGTAATTGTCCTATTAGTATTTTAGGTACTGTAAAAGGTAGCAATATTAATATTGAAATTGGCGTAAAGGTTGGTGCTCCTTTAAATCAAGATGTCAAGGCTACTTTTGTTGGTACTAAATTGACAGGTAATGAAAGCTCTGAGGCTAAGATTACAGGCTTTACATTTGATAGTGATGTTGTAACTGAACAGCCTGTTATTGACGATGAAAAAGGAACAATTACTTTTAAGGTAAGTAAAGATGCTGCTAATGAAGCTTTGATTTTGTCACCTTCTATTACAGTATCAGAGAAAGCTGTAGTTACTCCTGCTTCTAATGTTAAGCAAGATTTCTCAAATAATAAGAAAGTTGAGTATACAGTTACTGCTGAAGATGGTACTATGAAGAAATATAGTGTTTTTATTTCTGGAACCAACAAGGTTGTAGTTTATGATTTTGAAGATTGGACAGTAGATGAAACTCAGACTACTCCTGAATATCAATATCCAATAGCTGTAGGAGGATGGGCTAGTTGTAATCAAGCTGTTGTGTTTATTAAAGGATTTGGTGCTTTTGCTCAACCTAATCCTATTACTTATAATGGTCCTTTTCCTATTAATAAAACAGAAGAGGCTCATGGAGGAAACTATGCAGCGGAACTAGTATCTATTGATACTACAGGATCAGACAATATGTTAGGACAAAAAGTGCCTAAAGTTACAGCGGGATCTATATTTTTGGGAACATTTGTAGCTACAAATGCATTAAAAGATCCGATGACTACAACTCTTTTTGGTATTGAATATACAGAAAAACCTCTATTAGTGAAAGGATTCTTTAAATATACTCCTGGAACCGAATTCTATAACTCAAATGGAGTACTAGAACCAGATACAAAAGATGAGTGTGCTTTATCCGCAGTTCTATACGAAGTAGAAGATGTTAAAAAAGAAACATTGGATGGAAATAATATATCTATACATCTGATAAAATTGTAGCTTCTGCTGTATATACAAATACTGGGACAAGTGAATATACTCCTTTTGAGTTAAAACTGGAATATAAAAAGGATAAAGAGTATGATCCCAATAAAAAGTATAAATTTGCAGTAATCTTTTCAGCTAGTAAAGATGGTGCTGCCTATAATGCTGCTGTTGGTAGTAGATTGTTGATTGATGATGTTACTATTGTTAATGAATAAGTAATTAGACTCAAAAGTAAAAGATATATTTTAGGTGTTTCCCTTCATCTCTTCTTTATTAGAATGGGATGGAGGGATTCTTATTTTTATTATAATTTGTTAGGAATGATATGAAGTAAGCCCCCGATAAAGTACCCGTTGTCTTTGTATCTTTAAGTCTCGATCTTTGC
>OBXD01000791.1_pt1 | contig 14871 bp, 11 predicted proteins | sample 1495381 | NCBI WGS metagenome assembly OBXD01 (sample SAMEA2580144, study PRJEB22360) | human gut metagenome | biome: human gut; feature: human-associated habitat; material: faeces | place: Denmark | collected 2008/2010 | reverse complement strand
CGAGCCATTGACACAGCGATATACATCTCCACCCTTTGTCAAAAAATACATATCCCCTCCATGAGGAAAAGAAGAGGAAAAATTCAGTTCCCTATCTACAATCTCAACTTTCCCTTTATAGACCGATGCAAGTCCATGCATGGTACCAATCCATATTCTGCCACTGGAATCTTCATTGATAAATTTAATTCGATCGTCCGGCAATCTTCCTGACTCTGCGCGGAACTTCACAGAAGTCATGGTACGATTCTCCTTACAAACGATTTGACGCACTCCACTTGCTCTGTGCCAAAGCCACACATCTCCATTAGAAGACATATATATTTCCGAGTAACTCTCTCCATCATCTCCGGTACCGGTAAAATCGACAAAACAAGCTTTTTGCAAGTCATAACAACTGAACAATTCCGGTACTGTCTTTATCCATAGGAAACCATTTTTATCCTCCGCTACCTGTTTTATTCTATTGTCTGCCAAAGAGACCTGATCGTGTTTGCCGGTTTCCAACTGATAGGTAAGAAAAGAATTACCATCATAGCGGGTCAATCCATCTAAAGTGCCCAACCATAAAAATCCTTTACTATCCTGATACATACATCGCACAGAATTACTGGGTAGTCCGTCACTGGTCCTCATTTGTTTGGAACTAAGTTCGATATCGGCATAACTTTCCGACACAAATAAAAACAACAAAGCGAAGAGGGATAATAATTTATTTTTCATACAGTCCTTTAGGTTATTTTGATTGCTGGTTACAAAGATACGTCTTTCCCACTGCAATAAAGAGTACAGCATTATGAAATAATAGAAATTCCATATAAGTTTGTTCCTAATATAATCAGACGACAAACGGACTAGATACACGTTTAGCAAATGACTCTTTTGAAATCTATGTGAACAAAACTAGTTAAAAAGTAAATAAAGTACAAAAAAAGATTCCTACAAATTCCGAATAAGGATTATTATCCATATTTATGTCATTTTTTCCATATACCGAGCTGTACTTTACATGAGCTCAACTCCGGTACAGAAGTAAGCAAACTAATTAGTTTTCTCTAATACCAGCAGTAGTATCTCCCCAAAAAAGAAAGAGTGCCGAAAAACGCTTCACCCTTCACCTTCTCCTGTTCATCGGTGTTATCGGGTGAAGGGCCGCCTTTCACCGAGAGTTCACTTCCGATTTCATTATAGCAAATCTAATTTTCACTATAGCAAATCAGAATATGCTTATAGCTAAATTTATTATGCTCCCGGCAACCAGTTTTTTTCTTCCTAAGATTTGAAACAAACATTAGGATATTCCAAGTGAAAGATGCTAAATGATTGAAACAAACTCTTTGATCTTTAAAAAGCACTGCTTTAAGCAGGCTAAAGCTATGCTTTACTACTTCTAAAGCTTAGCTTTGGATTAAAAAAACGTATAATATGAAAGCATAGGTGAAAGGCAGCTTCTTCACCCTGTATCGCTTTATTCATCAGCTTTTGCAATGAAAGGTGAAGGGGGAATGAGAATGTGGAAACTACAGTGTTGGGGCATAATCGTATTATTATATCGCTGTCAATTCCATTTCATAAGATGATTCATATTCCAATTCTACATATGTATTTTACCGATGAATTAATACCACACCTGTTTAATATCTCGATATAAGAAAATTCGTTCGTCTTTTCCTCTACTTCGATTTTTTAATAACAGCAAAGCATTTTGCGGGACATTATGGAATGTCAGTTCAAAATCATTCGCTACTTTTTTCTGTATTGAATGCCAACCATCCATATCCCAATAAAACAACTCGTATGTATCACCAATACGAACATTGTTGTCATCATTACGTGTCATATAGCCTATTCTTCCAACAGATTCCGGTCTGCCCAAATCCAATCCAACCCAGCCATCCCTCAACGTTTTAGATGCAAAAAAAGTCAACGGATTCAAGTCAAAAGCTGCAGAACGGCTATAGTGAGGATTTTTGCTTCGTTCTTCAGAACCTATAATTGTTCCTGTCAATTTCTTATTGCCTTTATCAAAGAACATTAATTCTGCAATATTACAGCGATATGGTTTAGGACAGATATAACGCCAATAACGATACTTTGTGGTATCGCTTATATTCACGCTCCCCGATACGCTATACTCTTTAAACGTATGCACTGTAACAGCATCGCTAAAATCCTCTTTTTGGGCAGCTTGAAACATGCTGTACTTTAAACGGAGTGCTGCGGTAAACGCTTTACGTGTTAAAGGATATTTCCGTTTTAGACTAATGCTTCTTTTATGTGCGCTGTCAGGTTTCAAGAACTCCAGTTCACCTTTCTCATTCAACAAAGCGGGATAATTGAACGGACGAACCCTTCCGTTTATATAATATACCGGCAGATAGACTGCTCCTTTCTCTACTTTATCAAAGGTAACCCGCTTACTTTCTTTTATTTCAGAAAAGCAAATAGGAATCCATTTTTCATTATCAAATACTGCCAGATACGCATATTTTTCTCTGCGTTCTCTTTCCCCGGAAAGTACAGGAAAAGCAGGGTTAATAGTCGTCCCATATTCATCTGTAACGTCTTTCATAAACACATTACGCAACGTTTTCGGAACACTGCCAGCTTCCTCATTCAACCGGACCAAGCCCTGATTGGGAGAATACGTTCTTCGATATACTTTTCCTTTGCATTCGCCTGGTCGTAGGAAAGCTAAGAAAGGTTCATGTCCTCCTTCACATACCATTCGGCGATCGTGATCTATCAGAATACTTAGCCACGAATGCGCATGCGCTTTTGTAGGCCACTGCAAAACGAAATCATACGAAACCGCAAAACCTTTACTACGCATGATAGCTAAAGCTGTATTTGTCCTTGTCTCGCAAGAGTTGGAAGGAATATTGCACCAAAACGGAACCTTATATAACGCATGCCACTTCAGAGGCTTTTTCAAATCGACAATAACGGTATCACGCAATTTGATATTAATAGCTTCTGCCGCATAATAAGGTGTTTTATTCCAGATATCGTTATAAAAATAATCAGATAACGTGTCATTAGCTATCGGTTTCAACACATTGCGCCAATCATCAAAAACCTGAAACTCTACGCACTTATAAGGAAGCATATATTCACAAAATTCATCGAATGCAATGCCTCTTGCCCAACTCCCTTGTTGCCAATCCTCAAAAGCCGCGTCTATACTTTTTATCAGATAGTTGGCCTTTATGATAGAGTAATCTTCCTTAAATTCAAAATCATCTGATGGAAACTCTAACAACAAATTATTTAATTCATTCACCTGTTCATCAATCTTTCTGTCGGAAAAGATTATCTTTTCAGCTTCGACATAATATTCCTCAATATCTTTCCCTATATACGACTGGTGTCCGGGCATATTCATTATCAAAAATTTGGCAGCTCTAAGTTTCAAACTATCGGCTTCATCTTCTTTATAATGCTCCAACACTTTTTCGAGTTCCGAACGATTGTTGCCTGACAGTGTCAGCACCTTTTCCAACTGTTTTTCTTCAGAGCTTTGACAACTGAAAAGCAAAACAAGAAAAAGAAAGATGAATGTAGCTTTCATTTTGTATGATTGTTAGTTTATAATTAAATATTCTTTTTGCGCAAATAGTTTCTGGCCTCTTCCTGTATGATAGCAACAGTGTAAGATGGTATCTTTATCCGTTTATTGATTATTTCTAAAGCAACCCGTTCGGCAAGTATACAGTTATCAGATTTTACATAGATCCTCAAAAGTCCTTGTAATGGAAGAAAACGGCTAGGACACATAAATTGTGCCAGCTTATAGCGTCTTTCAGCCTCTTCCCAACACCCCATCTGATAGTAATTATCAGCTAATTGCATTTGCAGGTCATATGTATTGATATAAGATTCGCAATGCAAGAATATGTTGACGCTTTGTTTGTACAATTCCACATTCTTCAATTCTGATGCATAATTGTACAAGAAATAGGGATTGCCATTCCACTCATCATATAGCTTGGTAAATACAGATAATTCGTTATCCAGCAAACCATTGTTCTTTTCTGCAACCAACGAAATTCGTTTCCATGTACGCTCGAAAAGAATATTCTTAATCGAAAAAAAACAGAGTATAAAAAGAATAATCAATAAAAATGGCTTGTTGAAACATATTGTTCGTAGAGCAACCTCCCGTTGATTAAGTGAAGCGAGGCAGTAGATAGTCATGAACCAAACAAAAGCATATTTGAATGGATAAGAAAAGCAGGAAAATATAGCAATAGAAACAATTGCTAGTAAGGCTGGAGTATCAAATGACACATTACTTCGAAAAACAGCAACCAACAACAATAAGAATAAAGCGATTCCTATAAGTCCTTGTTCAATCAGCAACAACAAATACTCGTTAAATGGATGATTCGTATTCCCTGCTAACATTCTTTCACTTTCAACAGCATGAAAAGAAGACAAATATTTGGCTTGTTCCGGCATGTAATCCGCCTTAAAAGAGCCAAGTCCATTTCCTCGAATCATATTTTCCTTACACAATCCGGCAGATACTTTCCAAATCAGAACACGACCGGAAGCGGAAGCTGGTTTCAGATAAATCAGTCCAATGAATAAACCTATTAGCAACAAAGTGCCTCCGCTGATAAAAAAGATGCGCCTTCTATGAATTAACTTCCGATAGCGGAGAGCGTAAAAAAGAAGTGTTACTACGCATAAAGTAAGTATCCCTGTTCTCGAACCGGATAAGATAACGACTATAAAGAGGAGAAGACACGCCATAAACTTGAGCGTTTTTCTTTTTCCATTAGAAGTCTGGCACAAAAGAAAAGGATAACAGAGAACGATGCTTGCTGCAAATCCGGCGGGATTATCAAAAGAACCAGTAACAGAAAAATAAGATTGAGTTTCTATACACCCTACATATTGCAGCAAGCCATACAAGGCCGACAAAACTCCAACGACAGCTAAAATGCTATTAAATGTTTCTGTAGGATTTTTTCCATTACGCATCAACACAAAAAGAATCCATCCAGATACGATGTATACACTGTGTATATATTGTGATGTAAAGAGACTGCAAACGAAAACATATCCCATAAAAACAGTAAAAGACACAAATAGAAAATCAACAAACAGGCTAATTTTTCGCTTCCAGTTCCCTATGCAAATACCTCCCCATACTATGATGCCGACAACGAAACTTATATTTTTAGGCATAAAATACCTATCCATAAACCAATCAGCCGATAAGTATAAGGTGGTGATAAGTAAAAAAGAAAACGTAAAAACATTATCACTGAATAATTGCCTTAACTTGCAGAATATAAAAGAGGGAGTCTGTATTTGCATTGATAATAATTAATTCTTCTTTCGCTCCCAATCCTTTCGGATTGAAAGAAAAATGAAGCGAGCACGATTCATCAGGATTTAATTCATACTTCTCCACCGATGCTTGTGTACATCCACATCCAGTTTCGATCTCTCCTATTTCCAACCTGGCATTGCCAACATTGGTGATTGTAATGCTATCACGACAAATTATATCAGAACTAATTATTCCGAAATCGTGTGTATAGGAAGACAGGGACATCTCTGCCTTCCTTTTTGGATTGCAAGAAACGCAAATCAGCAGAATAACAATAAAACCAAGGATTTTACTCATTTTTTATAGTTGTTGATGATGAACTACTCGGAATAGTCTCGATGAAATGGGGTGGATCACCGATCAAACTATCTAATATCATTCGGCTCTTCTTTTTAAATTCTCGTTCTTTCATAATATAATCCCACCATGATAAAAAAGCATCTCGATCCGCTTGGGGCATTAAATCGATAATGCGTAAATATTGAGAGAGTTCAGGCTCTCTAATCGGGTATTTTGTCCTTAAATCACGAGCCAACATGACTCGGATGACATTCGGATATTTTGCATATTTTTCAAGAAAAGTAAACCGACCTTCTGAACGCTGTTCAGTTTCTGATATATCCAATAGCTTACAATTCTCTATATTAGTACTATCTTTCGCCATTTTTCTACGTTCTCTATTCCAATATACAGCATTCCATTGAGCTTCTCGCTCAAGAATATAAGTATCATAATCTTCATTGATGGAAGTGCCCGATACATTAGCGTTATCGTCCCAATCAACCATACGAATATAGATATTACCCGGTTCCACAAAAAGATTAATATCAGTCCCTTTATGGAACGGTGGTCCATCATAGGATATTTGTGCAAAAAAAGGCTTTCGTGTGACAGTTCCTTCGTAAAAAAATTCCTTGCCAATCACCTTTATTTTTATGCTGTTGCCGTATGCTTGTTTTTGTCCTTCCCTTTCTTCAAGAAGATACGATTTATCTATTAATAACACATATTTACCATCTAAAGAATTATCAGGGAATTCACCCCGAATCGTAAATTTCTCTTGCCCCAAAAGCAATTGAGCAGAAAATACGAATATAATGAGAAAAAACAGTTTCTCTTTCATATTAATTACACTTTAACTCTATAAAATCATTTTACAGTTATATCAAGCATATTATTTACCCGTCTTTCAATAAAACGAGGAGCATTACGATTAAGACTATCGGTCAACGCTCTTCTCTTTGCCCAATACTCCTCTCTCTTCATTGTATACTCTCGCCACTCTATCAAAATATCTCGATCCGCTTTGGGCATTAAGTCAAGAATACGTAAATATTTAGCATCCACCAATCTTTTATTTAATTCCTTAACTTCCAAATAGCGAGATAACATTACTCGGATAACATCCGGATATTTGGCATATTTCTCAAAGAAAGCCAATTCACCTTCTTCGAAGCATTCAAATGCAGAATTAAAAGAATGGAAATTATCATCCTTTTGAGTCTGCCCTTCTAACCTAATAGTTCGCAAAACTCTATTTACCAAATTTCTCCGTTCAATGACACAAGTGGCATAGTCTTTATTGATAGGAGTACCCGATACGTTTCCTTCCTCATACCAATCAGTTATATGGATATGGATATTCCCAGGTTCTATTACAAAAGAAGTCGCACTTGTCTGACCACTGAATGTTGGTCTATCATAATAGATTTGCGCCAAAAAAGGTTTACGCATAGTTACCCCTTCATAATAGATTTTTTTATCAGTTACCAATATTTTTACTTCATCATCAGATGCTTTCCATTTACGTTTGTACTCATCAGGAAGAAAAGATTTATCGGTCAGTATTATATATTTTCCATCCAGCGAATTATCAGGAAATTCACCTTGAATCGTGTATTTCTCTTGCCCGTAAAATAGTTGGGCTATAGATACAAACATAAATATGAATAGATATTTTCTCATGATAATAATTAAGTGTTACAGAGACTCCGTTTCTTCTCTTCGCATATTTAATTCTCCTAAAAAATTGATACTTTTCCCCTGCTGCAAGGTGATATAAATGCTCGCACTTCCATTGGGATATACCTTAATATAAAAGTTGCAATTACCTATTGTTGCATTTGCTGAAAACTTGATGTGAGCATTTTTCTTTTTATCTATATCCATAGTATATTTTTTCAAAGGAGCCTGAAAGTAAAGTTCAGCTCCTCTCCTATATGGTATATCAGCTTGACCGAGATAAAGAAGATCAGAAAAAATAGAATCATTTTTAATTTCTATTGAATAATCAGACTCATTCAATAATATAGGATCTTTACATGGAAGAATGCAAATACCTACATTTATCTTGTAGACTTTTGATGTAACAATCTTTCCGACAACTTCCGCCTTTTGTTTCTTTTGTTCTTTTTTGCTTTGGGCAGAAAGAATCGGAATTTCTACCAGCATTGTCAAAAATAGAACAAGAATTTGCTTTTTTACTTTCATATTAGATTATAACTTAAATATGGATGTATAAAAAGCCTAATGAAATACGGTTATAGGACACGTACCATTGCTACTCTCACAATTGCCTATTCCGATTTGCAAATAATCATCATTCGATTGACAACTAAGCATAGATATGGCTATTAAAAAGGTTAACACAACCATATTCAAGAAAGCTTTGTTTTTTTCATAAAACTATTTTTAAGGTAGTAACATATAGGGCACTTATTCTCCCGCTGATTGTCAACTTCATAATCAAAAACACGTCACACAAATCACAATAAGACTAAAATTCTACTTATTTTTCATCGTTGTTGATGATGAATTACTCGGAATAGTCTCGATGAAACGAGGGGCATTGTTACGTATACTGTCCAATAATGGTTTGTTTTTTTTTTCATATTCATACTTTTTAATAGTATAGTCCAGCCAAGCCAAAAGAATATCCCGATCTGCTTTAGGCATTCGGTCGAGAATCTGTAGATATTTTGGAAAATTAGGATCCCTTGACATTCTTCGTCCGTTCAATAAAAAAGATAAGTGGAATCGTACGACATCCGGGTATTGGGCATATTTTTCTAAAAAAAGTAATTGATTTTCCATACTTCTCTTTGTGCCAATCATATAGGTACTGTAATCTTCATTAATAGGAGTACCTGATACCACCCCCTCATCTGCCCAATTAGCAATACGGATATGAATATTACCAGGCTCAACTATAAAATACAGGCCGAAATTCAACATATTTCTTCCTGTCCTTGCACTTGAAAGATACGCTAAGAATGGCTTTTGTGAAAGTACACCTTCATAATGGAATTTCCCGTCAACCACCAATATACTATCAATAAATAAATGTTTAATACGTTCACTCTCTTCACCAAGAGCTGAACTATTAGTCAAACGCAAATAACTATTATCTAACGAATGGTCGGGTAATTCACCCTGGATAGTGTATTTTTCTTGTCCATAGAATAGCTGGACTATAGATACGAAAATAAAAATGAATAGATATTTTTTCATAATAATATATTAAGTGCTACAAAGACTCCGTTTCTTCTCTTCGCATATTTAATTCTCCTAAAAAATTAACACTCTTCCCCTGCTGCAAGGTGACATAAATGCTCGCACTTCCATTGGGATACACCTTAATATAAAAGTTACAATCACCTATTGCTGCATCTACTGAAAACTTGATGTGAGTATTTTTCTTTTTATCTATATCCATTGTATATTTTTTCAAAGGAGCTTGAAAGAAAAGTTCAGCTCCTCTCCTACCGTATGGTATATCAACTTGACCGAGATAAAGAAGAGTAGAAAAGACAGAATCATTTCTAATTTCAATCGAATTATCGGACTCATCCAATAGTATGGGATCTCTATCCGGATGTATATAAGTATCCGCGTCGATCCTATAGTTTCTTGATACAATGATATTTTTGATAACTTCCACCTTTTGTTTTTTTTGTTCTTTTTTGTTTTGGGCAGAAAGAATAGGGATTCCTACCAGCATTGTCAAAAATAGAACAAAAATTTGCTTTTTTACTTTCATATTAAATTATAACTTAAACATAAATGTATTACAATTTAAAAGCTTAATGAAATGCCGTAATAGGACACGTACCATTGCTACTCTCACAATTGCTTATTCCGGTTTGCAAATAATCATCAACCGCTTGGGTACATTGATCACATTCCCGTCTATACTGTTCTTCTAGTATTGCAACTTGAGTCCAAGATACAAAAGGTATATCCATTACTTTTATATCATAATCATTAAGGCAATCCTCTGTTCTCCACTCTGCTATTTCAGAAAAGGCTGCAATACAGTCTCGGATCGCCTCCTCATCTTTTTCAACACGAGTGATAACAACTTGACGCATTTTACGCTTTTGCCGAGCCTTCATCAATTCTAATCTGGTAAAATCTGTCCCTTCATAAACTTTTCTAGCTAAATTGGAGATCCGATCTAAGCTGGCATAATAATCGTATCCAAGCAATTTATTCCATTGTATTTTCGCTTCTGCACGAGTTTCCATATTAAGTAAATCTTTTCTAAGTTGCTGATACTGTTCCATTTCCTTCTCTCGAGAATTTGGAAATGGCATTTTGCTTTTTCTCAAACTCTTTCTGATTTCTTTTTCCAAATTCTGATGTGCTTCCGAAGTAATAAAGAGATCGGCCGCAGTCACCTCTGCTACCTGTTGAGAGTAATCGCCATCATCATTTGTCTGGCAACTAAGTACAGAAATACTGATTAGAAAAGCTAATCCAACCATCATAAAACCAAGATTCCACTTTTTCATAAGAACAACTCTGAGAGATTAATAATATTGATTTTTTTTCAAAGCGATACCATAATAGTAGTACGGATAAAAGTTTATCACTCTTGTTATGACAAAGGACGACATTTATAAATTGAAATACAAATTTCAACCGTATACAAATGCGTATACACAGCCAATGTATACGCATTTAAATATGTTTTTTAAAGAAAGATCATTCTAAACACAATGATTTAATAAAATCGGTAATAGATTCACAAGAAACATTCATTTTCTTTTTCAATCTGCTACGGCGTATTCGAAAAGAACTTCCTAGAATATGGAACAACTCTGAAATCTGTGCATTACTAAAGTCGATACGTAACAAAAGAATGATATGTATATCATCTTCAGAAAGTATAGGATAATAATGCCTCAATTTATAGATAAAACCATTCTGATGAAGATTTATCCAGAATTCTAACTTATTCCAATTACAATCACTTATTGCAGATAAAGATGTAACATAGATTTGTACGTCATAGACAGTCTTCCATTCTTCTTCATTCATAGCCGGATTTTTATCTATTAAAATTATATCCTATTTCACCAATTCGCCATTGATATAAAGGTTCTTAAAAGTGACATCTTTCGCCCCTTTAATATCATTTCCTCCTTTGGCTACATTATTAAAATGAGAATCCTCTACACTGATGTTATATACATGTTTATCATCCTCCAATCCGATAATAAGCACACCTAATTTACTCTTCTCACAAGTCACATTTTTCAAATGCACGTTACGGACAATCGGATCAAAACCTCTCTTGCATTTTTCCCGATTCTCATATTGTAGATTGATACGAAGTACTGCTTCACGACATTGTCCTACCGTTACATTGCGCACATATACATTTTCTATAAGCCCTCCCCGGCAAGTACTGGTCTTAATACGAATGACACGATCCAGATTCGGACTATCCATCCGGCAGTCTTCTACAAACAAGTTACGGTAACCACCGGAAATCTCACTGCCAATCACTACTCCTCCATGTCCATTCCTCATCATGCAACCACGTACGATAATGTTCTCACTGGGAATATTCCATTTACGTCCGTCTTCATTACGTCCTGATTTAATGGCAATGCAATCATCCCCCGTATCAAATGTACAATTCTCTATCAACACATTCTTACAAGATTCAGGATCACATCCGTCTCCGTTAGGTCCACGATTATAAACAGTCACTCCACTGACAATCAGGCTCTCACAGAAAAGAGGATGAATCACCCAAAATGGAGAGTTTAACAAAGTAACACCTTCAATCAAGATGGTGTGGCAGGAATGTAAGTTCAATAGCTGCGGACGCATACCATCTTCCGGCTTCATCAGACGCTTGTAGACAGGAGTCGATGTTTCACCATACATCAACAGACGTTCACGACCTCCATTGCGTTGAGCCACCATGCCTTCTTTCCAACCATACTTTACGGCTCCACACATCGGCCACCAAGTTTCCATGCTACCTTGTCCGTCAATAATGCCTTTTCCAGTTATGGCAATATTGCTTTCACCATAAGCATAAATCAAGGGGTGAGCATTATAGCAATCAATTCCTTCCCAACGAGTTAAAACTGCAGGAAAATAAAGGCTTTGATCTGTAGAGAATTTCAAAACAGCTCCCTCTTCGAGATGGAAATTCACATTGCTCTTTAGAGTAATAGGTCCGGTATAAAAAGTGCCTTTAGGAACAATTACTGTGCCACCTCCTGACAGACTGCACTGTAGAATAGCCTGATTAATGGCTTCATGGCAAGGATTAGCCTCATCATCCGTTTTTGCTCCAAAATCAGTTATAAGAAATGTTCGTTTCGGAAAAGAGGTCCGTTTAATTTGTTTTTCGATACGGGCACTTTCTTTAAACGCCTTATCAAAATCAACAGTATTCGCAGATGTTACCTCTGCCACAAATAGCAGTATAAGTAGTAAATAAATAGTTCTTCTCATCATAATGCATCTCTTTTTAATCATTTATTTTTTGTTTTATTGAATTGTAATTCCCATCAGGCCGATAACAACATCGTTCGAAAGTGTTTCCAACGTCAGATGGCTTAATTCTTTAGAAGGATTCAAAGGCATATCCAAAAGTATGCCCGCTCCCCCCTCAATGGAACGTCCATAAACACCCTTTATTCCTAAGTCTTTTCCCAAGTCATTACTTACCATACCTGTCTTGAAATGAATACGATAAGGACGAGGAGAAGATACAGTGAATGCCTGACCATCGACATAGAAATCCTGCTCAATAGGACACCAGTTATCCGGATTCACTAATTCCAGCACATCGGAAGTACCATCCGTATAGAATACACGAATGATACCATTAGCAATGCGGCACTGCATGTGGTTAGTACTACCTGCCATCATCAAATAGGCATGAGAAGCTCTACCGGAAAGCGGAATACTCAAGCTATCCGGATAATTATCCCACAAAGAAGTGAAAGCTATATTGTTTCCTTGAGCCAATGTTCGGAATGAAACACCCAATTGGGTAGTCAACACCTCATCACGTACCAGCGCACGCAAACCCGTATCGTCAATATCAGCTGTTAGTTTCGGGTGACACCACTCACCAATGCCCTGAATAGGAAGCGATAGAGTGGTATAAGGTGAACGGGGAGTGAGATACTTATTCCGGAAAATATCAGTAACATTCGCATTGAACAGAGAATCCATATTTATCATCCGGCACTCTAATGTATTCACCTGTGAGAAAGGGAGAACGACCGATGATTTTTCTAATTCTGATATTTGTATATTCACAGGCTGCCACCATTCCATTTGTCCCTGTTTCATGCGAACAAAGAAAGTATGATGCCCTAAATGATCGTTGACTTTACTTCTAATAGATGTATCACTAACGTTCGGTTGTACCAAAACTCCCTGTGGATCATATATTTCACCGAATAATGCCCCTGAAGTTGAAGGGATATTGATCTCCGCTAAAGCATCCGTCTGTATTTCAGGCAGCATCGAACTCAAACTTTTTCCTCCCCATACAATTTCGACTGTTGATTTCTTTGCAGAAGAGGCAGGGATGATAATCACCGGATAACCAGAAGCCGCTTCTGCAAAACTCCAGTCAGCCTCTCTCCCATTCACTTTCACCGAATGAATTTCTTCTCTCCCGGCATTCACTTGTAATGTCAATGCCAAAGGAGTCTCAAAACGTTGCTCTATTTGGTAGGTATCAACATCTTTTTCCCGAACAAAGCTATAAGTCATATCCGGCAAAGAAATAGAAGCTTTTGACCATTCCGCGGGAAATCCCGGACGAATCACCATCTTACCGTTCAAAACATCCGGTAAAATACCATACAAACCTTGTACCAACAATCGGGAAGCTACCCCAATCGGATCTCCGAAGTCACGATAGCATTCTCCACGGGCAGCATCATAAAAACTGACTTGTCCAAAATTACCCGGACTGTTCCCTAGATACATACCATCCAGAAAGGAGCTTTTCATCAGTCGGCATCCTTCCTCCGGACGTCCTGCCTGAAAATAAGCCAAAGCTGTATGCATCACCTCTGCAAAAGCCACATTATTGATACTCCAGGAATAAGGTAACCAATTGGTAGTGGCAATCGTTGCATATCCCTCTTCCAGTCCATCGGCACATACGGGAATATGAGGTATTTCCGTATCGACATAGCGCGTAGCCTGATAAGCCTGAAAAGGATCAGCAACTTCACTATCAAGTGCATGATATATAGTCCACAATCCCGGACTTTCATGAAGCCGACGATGTCCCATGAAATCCTGATACTCCGCCCAGCAACCTTTACTCTGCATCCAAAGGCGTTTATTCATCGCTTTCAATATTTGTTCGGCTTCCTTCTGATAAGGTACAGAATCTTCACCTATCAAGGAAGCTAGAAAAGCTGCCATTTTATTGGAACGATAGTTGTAAGCCGATGAATGGGTGACAGCACCACTATTGTAATAAAGTGCATCGCTTGCCCAGATACAAGCATAAGCATCATATAAGCCATCATTGTCCGGATCATAATTTAATTTTTCCCAAGCAAGATGACGGGTAATTACAGGCCACATTTTACGGACATACGCCGTATCTCCCGTCCAGTTGAAATGCCATAAGAGTTCATCCATATAACAAAGATTCATGTCATAATGATGCATTTGATTATTGCGCCCCGGATTCCGGCAAATATAACCGTTACTATATTGAGGAGTTCCCCAACGTTTTTCCGAACGTGCCAGATTCATTGTGGAGTCCTGTGCCGGATGCGGAATTGTATTCGGAACATCAGTCACCTGACTGGCCGCATAAGCATCAAAATGAGTACGTGCCCGATCATGCCATCCTAAAGCATCACCGGTATACCCGGCTCTCCACCCACTCAACGGCATACGCCAGCCAATAGCACCGTGCAACCAGACTTGCCCATCCCAAATTCCATCGGCAGCAGCAACTAACGCTCCTCCCAAGGTATTCAAATAAGGGTCCGGAGTTTCTATTTTCAAACGGGAGGCTAATGCCAAAGAAGCCGCCTCCGCTTTTTGATAGAGTTTACGGGCATTAGATTGTTCAGGCACTTCCCCACGTACTAAGTATGCTTCTTTCTGCAAGGGAAGTTCACCTGTGACAAGGTCGGCAGCTTCGGCCGGAAGTTCGAAACAATCAGCCGGATCGACTCCCATATCTCCATTACGACTCAAACGTTTCCCGGTAGCACCTCCATGCTGCCAAC
>OBXD01000781.1_pt1 | contig 15093 bp, 8 predicted proteins | sample 1495381 | NCBI WGS metagenome assembly OBXD01 (sample SAMEA2580144, study PRJEB22360) | human gut metagenome | biome: human gut; feature: human-associated habitat; material: faeces | place: Denmark | collected 2008/2010 | reverse complement strand
AATTTTCTCCTAAAGTCCTCCATTGAAGAGAAATTAGAAGAACTAGAAATCAGTCCTCTTGCCGAACGAACCTTGTCAACCATCTTCCCCGCCTCTGTGAAATTCCCATTTTGGGCATAATACTCTGCCATAATGTAGTACATTTCACTCAAACGAAGTACCGGAATAACATCATATCCCGTTTCTGATTCCTCTAATAAGTATTTCTTAGAATATTGTAAGCTTCCCAAATTGCTGACCCATACCTTTCCCCGCTGATCCTCACTTGAACCTTCATAAATATCTTCTACATTGAACAAGAATAAGTTATCATTACCACTTGTTACAAAAGGCTTGTAATCATCAAGCAACGTTTCACTATTCACAGAAAAAATCAAATTCGTACAATCCTTCATATCACCACTCAACGTTTCTGTAAATCCAAATAACGTTTTTTTGTTATTAGAAGCTTTTGTTACCTCATCTGCACAATCAAACGCTTTCTTATATTCCTTTTCCCACATATATACTCTTGCCAATAAAGCAGTAACAGCATAATAATTCATACGGAATCCACGAAAAGCAAAGAAAACCTCTTCAGGAAGCTCACCAGCAAGTCCCTTTCCAAACATACGGTATTCTGTCTCCATCCACACCGGATGTTTCTCCACATCACACTTTGCTACCAACTTCTGTGCTTTCAACAAGTCAGCTTCTATTTTTTTCAAAATATCAGCATTAGAATAATATGCAGTACTTATCACCGGATAAGAATCTACGTAAGGAATATAGCTTTTCCCATCATTTACCTCCATAGAAGGAGCAAACATACGAAGAATATCGAAATGAAACAATGCCCGTAGTGCCAACGCTTCTCCCCAAACCAAGTCCCTTTCCATCTCATTCTCAACAAAAAGAGCAGGATCAGCTTCACTCACCATACTAATAAGTTTATTACATCCGGCGATGGCATTATAGCTTTCGGTCCATAATCCTGAAATGATCGACTTTACATCGGTATCATCATATTTATATGAAGCTGCTTTAGCATAAACCTCCGTAGCTTTCATCTTCTCTGTCAGATACTGCTGTCCTAATACTTCTATAAAGCCCCAACTCATATTTTTGCCGTAAAGAGTACTTCCCGACAATTGCAAATAAAGCCCATTCAATGCATTGCGGTAACCATCTCCATTGCTATACATATCGTCAGCGTTCACCTCGTTGCTCGGTGATACTTCCAACCAATTACAGCTACTCATCAAAAGCAGAGTAAGCAACGAACATAATATGTTTTTTTTCTTATTTATCATTATTCTAACTTTAACAGTTTCAAATTATAAACTCATTTTAAGTGATATAGCAAAAGAACGAGAATACGGATAATCCAATCCACGTTCAGCACGTACTGTAGACACATGGAAAAGATCGTTACCAGAAAGTTCTAATCGCAACATGCCTAAATGATACTTCTTCAACCAAGAAGAATCAAAATCGTAACCCAATGTAAGTGAATTAAACGTCAGCATATTATAATCCTGTATAAAACGACTAGTAGGACGAGTGGTAGCAACCAATTGAGTCTGCAATGCAGCATACGGTGTACGATCCCCTACATTTTGCCAACGTCCAGTCAGGACCCGACGGTCTACGTTCTGTGATGAAATACGGGCATTCTCAACCTTATCTATCAAAGTACGATTGTAACGCTGTCCACCAAATTCATACAAGAAAGAAGAAAATAAAGTAAAATTCTTCCAACGCAAATTCAACCCAAAAGAACCTTGGGCCTTCGGCTCTTCATTACCTACCACCACTTGATCGGCAGCATGCCAATCGTAAGTGATAGTTCCATCACGTTTCACAAATATCTCCTTGCCATCAGACGGATTAATCCCCAATGAACGTACAGCAAAGATAGAGGTCAGTGAACCACCTTCCACATATTGCAGATGAGTATCCGCATACTCTTGTTTGGTGCGTTCATATGCTTTGTCATAATCTTCGTATTTAGCCAAAACCTTGTTATTGTAATCTTTCAGACTATCTGAGATTTTTAAAATTTCATTTTTATTGTGTCCTAAGTTAGCATACAAAGCCACCATCCAGTCCTTGGTATTAAGTAACGTACTTCTAATTTGAACCTCTATCCCCTTATTCATCACCTCTCCGATATTATCCTTATAAGAAGTAAATCCTGTAGAACTAGGTAGTGTAATATTAGTCACCAAGTCTTTTGTCTTTTTACGGTAATAAGAGAAATCCATTTGAAACAGTCCATCAAACATATTCAAATCAACACCAAAGTCCCAGTTTCCTGTCTTTTCCCAACCTAGATTAGAATTCCCCAAAGCAATAAGCGAAGCTCCAAGCCCGGTTTTATACCATCTATCTGTAGTAATACGATACATAGTTTGTGCATCGTAGGGAGAAAAGTTTACCTTACCTGTCACGCCGTAAGTTGTACGAATTTTCAAGCGATCAAGCCATTCCCAATCTTTCAACCTTTTATAGTTATGAATATTCAACCCTACCCCTCCTGAGAAGAAAGGAGCAAAACGATTATCAGATCCAAACTCTGAGTTTCCATCAAAACGGGTAGACACATCAGCAAGATAAATATTATCATACGAATAGTTGAAGGTAGCCAAAGCACCCAACAAGCGGCTCTTCATATCAGACGCAGAGGGATTACCATAAATAGAGTGCGCATATCCCGGCGCAGAGAGTGTTCCTGAAGGGAATCCCCGATAGGATATAGCCAATCCATTACCTGCGCTGGACCTAGCATTCACACCTGCCAGAAAATTAAGATTATTCTTCTTTATACTATGATTATAAGAAATAGTCAAATTTGCATCCCAGCTCAAGCTATTACTAGTTACTACGTCCAATTGTCCGGAAACAACATTATTAAATGCAAGTTTTTCTTCATTTTTTTGCGAACGGGGATCTAAAAAATCATTTGCTTCCGAATTTGACTTCGTAATACTAAACTGCCCCTTCAATAACCAGTGGGGAGTGATATTCCAAAGTAACTCGATATTGTCAATTAACTCCCATGATTTATCATGACTATAACTACCCAAAGTAGCTTCATATAAAGGATTTTCACTCCCGTTTGTGGCATTCCACCCATAAGTCGTTTTCAAATAATTCCCATATTCATCCAAATACTCATCATACGGCAACTTAGAAGTATAATCAGAGAAACTTCCATAAGGAGAGTCTGACGATTTAGTATATGTATAAGATAGATAATTACGCAATTGGAATGCCCCCAATCTATAAGACAACGAAAGCCCGGCTGACATACGATCACGAAAAGATTCCTTCATCACACCTGCATCTTTGTGATAAGAGAGATCAACTCCCCAACGCAGGTCTTCCGTACCACCATCTAAATAGAGACTATGTTTATGATTAAAAACAGTACGTAATGGTTTTGATAACCAATATGTATTCACTCCACGAACTACATTATTCAACTTTTTATTATAAATCTCATCCAATTTATTTTGTTCAGTAATATAATTCTCACTTTTCGGATCAGCCTTAAATAGCTTTGCAGCTACTTCTGTTTCCAACTTTTCGCGTGCATCCATAAGGTTATAATCCGTCAAATCCGGATATTCCAATGTTCCTGTAAAATTATAGTTCACATTAATCTTACCCGGTTTAGGAGTTACAGTGGTAATAATAACCACACCATTCGCAGCACGTGAACCATACATTGCCGTAGCAGCAGCATCTTTCAAGATAGTAATACTCTCAATACGACTCGGATCCATATCGTACAACTTTTGCACAGAGATCTCAAATCCATCCATAATGAAGGTAGGAAGATTCGGATTATTTTCCAAAGATGACTTAGAAAGACTTTCCGCATCCAGCTCGGTTGTTCCAATACCGGAACGGCCACGAATATACAATTCTGGCACTTTATTCGGATCTGAACCGGCCAGATTATTTTCTGCAATACGAAAAGAAGGATCAAATACCTGCAGAGCCCCCAATACATTGGTTTTTGACACTGACATTAATTGATCTGCAGAAACAGTCACCGAAGTTCCTGTAAAACTATTCTTACTAATTTTCACATAACCGGTCACCACGACTTCATCCAGCTGCTTTTCGTCCGGCTTCATCACTATTCGCAAAGGTTTATCATTGACAACTTTTATTTCCTGTGCACTCATACCTAAATAAGAGATTGACAATACAGGATTGTACTGATTCGATAAATTAATAGAAAATTTGCCCTGACTGTCTGTTACCGCTGAAGTATTTGTTTTTAGTAACTTGATATGAGCTCCCGGCAAGGGTCCTCCTTCTTCATCTACTACAACTCCGGTTACAGTTTTTTTCTTTTCTTTTGGCTGTTGATATACAATAGTCACAATATTGCCTTCAATCTCGTAAGTATAGCCTGTATTAGCCAATACTTTATCCAAAACTTCAGTAATAGGTTGCCCCTTACTTTGGATCGTGATACGAGACATACTCTTTACTTGCTCAGTGTTATAAATAAAATTTAAACCAGTCTGAGCCTTCACTGCATCAAAAAACTCTTTAACTGATGCAGACTTTAAATTAAGGGATACTTTCATTGAATTAGACTGCGCTGTTGCCGATATCGGTGCGAACAACAGAAAAATAATACAGAGAGACATCACAATACGCTCTCTGGCCCTTTTTATTTGCATGGACTCCTCCTTTTTTAGTAAATGTGGTTAATAATTGTTTTTATTCTCTTCTAATAATAATAGCTTCGCCTTCAACATCCATTTTCAGATGAGTAACTCTTTGAATTGCTTTTAATATAGGAATTATGGAACCGTAACGATCAAGGTCGCCGGTAAAACGTATCGTCTTTATATCTTCATCTTCAAACATTATTTCCTTATCATACCAACGGGATATCACCTCCATAAGAGTTTCCAAAGAACAATTGTCAAATACAAAACGCCCACTATTCCAAGCTATATAAGGTGATATGTCTACCTTGCTGATTTGAACATCTTGTGTTGCTCCATTTAGTACAGCCAGTTCTCCAGGATGTATCTTATGCTCATCTCCCTGATTAGGAAGGACACTGATAGCCCCTTCCACCAGTACCACTTTCGTGACTCCGGCTACATATGTATTAACATTAAAAGAGGTACCATATTGCTTGACAATCCCATTTGCTGTTATAACCCGAAACGGTCGTTTGTCATCCTTAGCTATTTGAAAATAAGCCTCTCCATCCAAATAAACAGTACGGCTAACAGTGCTAAAATGCGACGGATACTTTAAAGTTGTGTTATAATTCAAATGAACTTTTGTTCCATCCTCAAAGGTGAGCCAAAATTCACTATCATCATAAGTGACTAATTTATTATTGTCAGTAGCAGCAACTTCTTCATTTTCTGTTTGTGTTTCTTTCACAACCTTGGGGGATAACACCGGCAAGATAGTCGAATCCTGCAATGATTGATTAGTAACCGATTTCAATTCAATTTCTTGCCCACCGGCCAATACAAGGATAGCTTTCTGCTTTCCCATCTTTTCCGACCGTAACATTGCTAATTGATCGTCCTGTACTCTTACAGGTCCGGTATCGGCATTTCGCCACATTCCAACCCAAATGGCTGCACCAATAATCACGGGTATCATAAGGATAGCAGCATATTTCCAAAGCATTCTGCGATGGATTCCACGAACTTGAAAATGTTTTTTCTGAAATTTTTTCCATGCCTGTTCTTCGTCTACCGTTGCAGACAGACGATATCTTTCAGCCAAATCAGTACCATGCATTAAACATTCATAGTTCTTTTTATTTTCCAAAGAACTTTCAATCCAAACCTGCAATCGCTTCCTTTCTTCTTCTGAAAGCCGTCCTAGTAACTGATCATGAATTACAGAATTTATGTTTCTTTTACGTTCCATTATATGTTTTTGCATCATTTATATAAAAGACGACTAAACAGATAAAATGAGGGACAAGTTAAAGCAACTTTTTTTTAAGAAACATCTTTTCTATGGAAGAATAGACAAGAGCAACGCAAAATGATGTGGACCTAATTTTTTCCTAAGAAAAGACATTGCCCGTTTCTTTTGTGTCTTAACGGTCTCAAGAGAAACACAAAGCACGGCTGCTATTTCCTCGTTTTTCTTACCTTCCATATACAACAAAAAAACTTGTCTGCAACGTTCTGGCAAAGAGTCAATAGTCATAAACAGTTGGCGAAAAATCTCCTCAGTGAAGAAACCATCCTCCTCCTCATCTCCTATACTGTATGCCTGATGTGATTCTATTATCTTTTGCAAATAATCAAATTCAACATCCTTATGCTTGAGATAATCAATTGAAGCATTCCGAACGGAATTATATAAATAAGCCTTAAATGACACCAATGACTTAAATGACATTTGCTTTTCCCAAATGGTAGAGAACAGCTCCTGTACAATATCTTCTGCAGCTCCAGATTCCCCTGTTATCTGTATTGCATAGCAAACCAATGCCTTATAATAAGTTTTATAAAGCATACGAAAAGCTGTAGCATCCAGTTTATTTATCTGCTCTATGGAAATCTCTTTGCTATCCATTTTGGGTATTTTGTGCCAAAAATACAATTAAATAGCGATATTCCATACTAAATATAATATTAAATTACTCAGAGCATACCTCATGAAATTAATATTTTTTTACACAGAAAGATACAATTCAGATACTAAAATAACAAAAAACGCCCCATCATAATCACTACGACAGGGCGTTTTCATTAGCAACACGATGCTAATATTAACACTAAATTATTAAGAGAGAGATTTATTACTTCTTGTCAGGAGCTACTTCAGGAGTAACCAATTTCTTGATTGATTTCATATTCAGATATAGAAAAGCCAATCGCGGCTGTGCCTCCTGAACAACCAATTCCAATGAATCAGATGTTACGTAACCAATACGCTCACGTGTTTTATATACTTCTACTTTTCAACAATTAAATAGCCATCTTTAATCTTCCAGGTTTTTAAATCCAAAGAAGGGATATTGATAGCAGAACATTTACCGCCTTTCTCAAACTCAAATCCTTTGAGTTCACCAGTAGATTCATAGGTATAAGGATTACACCATTTACCAATAATTTGTTTTTCCACCTTGTTTTGTCCGTAGCTGCTGAATGCAAAGCAAGACAGAGCTATTACTGTAATTAATAGTTTCTTCATTTTTTTTATTTTTCTAGTAAGTCATATTTCTGATCAATTCCGCGCTCTCTTAGATGAATACCCTCTTTCATCCAACGCGGTTCTTTCGTTCCTTTCAGGTAATAATCAAAGAACTGTTTCATTCGGATAGTCCAGTCTTTTTGTGCTGCCTGATTACCAAGAAAATGTCCTTCACCTTTGTAATTAAGATGCCATGCTGGACGTTGCAAACGGCGCATTGCTAAATAAAGTGCACGCCCTTGTTCGTAAGCAACAGCCTCATCCTTATCATTATGCCAAATTAATAATGGGGTATGTATTTTATCCGCTTCCACGATAGCAGAGCTTGCCAAATACTTATCCTTGGCTTCCCACAAAGTCTTTCCCATACGACTTTGCCATTCTTCATACATGAAATAACGCGGCAAACCGCTTCCACCACGAATACCCAAATAACCGGTCACCATATCAGTAATAGGAGCTCCAATATTAGCACAAGTAAATATATCCGTCTTTGTCACCAGATAACTAGCCTGGAAACCTGACCAACTATGTCCCTGAAGACCTATTTTCCCCGGATGTGCTATTCCCTGCTCTATCAGGTATTTCGTTCCGCTTACTACGGCATCATAGCAGCTCTGTCCCGGTGTTCCTACAGTGAAATGCACATCCGGCATAAATACAATGTACCCATTACTCACAAAGTACATCACATCCGCCATTGCACTGCTCAAACCTGGAGCATTATAAGTATTCAATCCGCCAGAGTGAGTCTCATAAAATTGTACCAATACTGGATATTCTTTCTTAGGATCATAATCTTCGGGAAGATAAAGCAGTCCTTTGTTCGGCTTATTCTCGTAATTCGTCCACTCCAGAAGTTTAACCGTTCCCCATTTATATTCATTTTGTTGGGGATTAGCGGTTGTTATTCTGATTGGATTGGAGAAATCCGATTTGCTCCACCATAAATCACGAAATTCCGATATGTTTTGACGATTCCAGATACAATACTTCTGGTTATCAGAGAAGCGGTGAATTGCATAGATATAAGGACCTCCCATCAGTTTTTTCAGATTACCTTTCATATCAAGCAAGCATATTTCTTCATCCATAGTATCAGTATCCCAAACACTCACCATAATCTTTTCATCCGAATCAAATACCTCCTTATCAATATTGCTAGTCATTTTACGGATAAATTTCCGGTTTTTACGTCCATATCCCTTCGTAAGGCACTCCGGCTGACGTTCTCCTGTCAAATCTATCTTCCACCAGTCATAAGCGTCATAAATCAACACATTATTGCCATCAGCAGTCCAACCTGCAATACCATAAGCAGGTGCAGGATTCGGTTTGTCATAGTCTTCTTCAAATATAGGATAGCCGATAGCAGTCGAGATATCGGTTAGCTTGCCCGTAGCTCCATCAAATTTATTCCAGACCTTCGTCATAGGATCATACATCACCGCCCATTTACCGTTTGGCGACCACCGCGGCCTTGTCCTGTAGTTACGTCCTACTAATTGTTTTTCTCCCGTATGCACATTCACAGAATAGATGTCAAACGGCATTTCATTAAGCCATTCTTTCTGCATACGATAAGGAGTTTCGTCCGTATAAAGTACATAATGAATTTCTTCCGCACGGTCCGGCTCCAACAAATTGGCATGACTGGGAGCCACTTCCATCATTTTTTTAGAAGCAATATCATAGATATATTTCGAATACTGGGGATGGAAATAACGGTCGCGTGTCTGCAAAGTAGGAACCTCATATTCATCCCAAGTCCATAATTCCAGCTCGAAGCTCTCATCAGGCTTTACTTTCTCTTCTTTTTTATCTTTACTCACTTTTCCCTGATAGGGTCTGAGCTCAATTGTCAGAAATTTCTGGCTATGTGATAGAGTCGCCCGGGCAAGTTCCATTCCTGTAGGGAGAATAATCTCTTTACAGTCAAAGACCAAATCACAGGTATTCTTCTTTAAAGAGAAATTATACCATAAAGAATCGTTCACTGTAAACTCTCCAGTCATCTGTTTGGCATCAAGGCTGAAAGAAGAAGGTTCTTTCTTGACCGAGCTTTGATAAATAGTTTGGTAAGGACCAGCCAGTGGACCATAACACAAAGCATTTCCTTTGGCCTGTTTACGAATAAAAAGAATTGAACGATTCTGATTATACAGCGTATAGTAGCCTATACTGTCAATCTGAAATGCAGTTCCAGTTTTAAGATGACGTACTACCAAGCGGTCGAAAGCCGGAATATGGCTAACCGTATCTTCCGGTACATTGGTTACAGATACCGAATAAGGAACTCCTTCTACAGGATGGAAAGATTCTTTATACACCCACTCCGTTTTCACTCCGGACGGTAACGACATTAATATTGTCTTCATATTTCCAGCAGTATCCGTCTGCTGATAATAAATAGCCTGGTCTGCATCATAATATTGAATCTGCTCGACATCAGACAATGCTATTTCTTTCCGTGTACGGGAATCAAACAGATGTAATATCTTAGACTCCTTATCATCGGGATTATATTCCATCGGAGAAATGCGATAAGTCACCCATCGCCCTGTCGGAGAAATATCGGGTGAGTCAACGCGCTTCCACGACATACAAGCTGCTATATCCAATGGTTTCAATAAGTGAGACTGTCGTTCGGCAGGTTGATCTTTCACTTTTTGTTCTGCTCCGGCAGAGTTGTATGACAGCAGCGCAGCTGCCAAACACAAATATCTAAAGAAAGAGTTCTTCATACAGTTTAATCTATTGCCTTATTTACTACGGTTTATATCTTCCCAACAGTCTGCACGAGCATCACCCAGTAAATGCTTGGCAAAAAAGCGATACATTTTCCTTTCAAAATATTTATCAGCAGAACCATATCCATGACCAGCTCCCGGAATCACCAACATATCAAAATCTTTACCAGCTTCAATCAGTGCTTTAGCCATGCGATAAGTGTGTGCAGGATTAACATTCTTATCCATATCTCCTGTCACAAGCATCAGATGGCCTTTCAAGTTCTTGGCAATTTCTGCATTCGACTTTACACTGAACTTATATTCATATTCTTTCGTCTCGTTGCCTAGACTGTCCTTCACCACCTTTTCCACTTCTTTCACACCATTATAACACTCTCCCCATCCACGATTATAAATACTGTTATCATGGTTACCGGAACAAGACACAGCAGCCGTATAAAAGTCCGGATAGGCACAAATAGCAGCCGCAGCCATAAATCCACCACCGGAATGGCCGTAAATACCCACTTTCTTTCCATCAATAAATGAATGACGTTGCGCTAACTGTTCAATCGCATATTTATCATCCGCCAGTGGGTAATCGCGCATATTACCATAACCATAACGATGGTAAGCCTTACCGCGCATCGGTGTATCACCTCGATGCCCTACTGTGATTACAATAAAGCCGAGTTGCGCCATGCGAGTACAATAACTATCATCTAGTGTAAAGTTAGTAGGTACAAATCCGAAATAAGGTCCGGGATAAACAACCGAAATAATCGGATATTTCTTCTCCGGATCAAAATCAGACGGTTTCCACATCACTCCATACAAATCTGTAACATTATCGGCTGCCTTCACGACAAAACGTTCCGGTTTTTTCCAGCCTGATGCATAAACTAAATCCAAATCTGGTTTTGCCAACTCCATAATTACCTTGCCTTTTCTATCTTTCAGCATAATTTTAGGCTCCATATCCACTCTTGAATAGGTGTCTACATAGTAATTATGGGATTTCAAGAAATTCACATTATGCTGTCCGTCTTCCGTGCTCAAAGGAGTTACTCCTTCTTTGTCAATATCAACCTCATAAAGCATGTAATAGAAAGGATTTACTTTTTTATCTTTTCCATATCCATACAGATAAACTTTGCGTTTCAGCGTATCAATAGAATTAATATAACCCGTTACCCATTCACCGGAAGTCATCACATTCTTAAGGTTTCCATCTCCATCATAGTGATAATAATGCCCCCAACCAGTACGCTCTGAACGGAATAGAATATCTTTTCCATCATTTAAGATTGCAACATTACGGGCATGTGGATCACGATATGGTTTATCTTCTTCGTGAATAACTTCCTTTACTTCCATAGTTGAGAGGTTAACAGAACACACATCTACCTCATCCCAAGTACGCTTAGTACGTTCAAAGAACAAGTATTTGCTATCTGAAGTAACATGAAGAGGCATTATGTATTGGTCTTTCCATTTGTCTATCTTCGCCTTTTTTGCCGTTTTTTCTACAATATCAATAATCGTCAATTCATTTTGAGTAACATACTTGTCACCAGGAAACTCATATTTATACTTTATCAACGAAGGAGAATCTTCCAATGAATTGATTACCCAGAAGTCTCGCAACAAACGGTTATCATCACGTACAACATAGATATGGCGATTATCAGGACACCAAAGCGCCGTTGTCGGTACTTCTCCATTCTCCCCAGCTTCCTCTTCACGAGCATAAGAAAAGTTTTCTACCCCATCAGTAGTCAACTGCACCTCGGTTGTATCCACTCCCAATGCTTTATTCCCCTTTACATACAAGTTGTGGTTCTTAGCATACAAAATATACTTTTTATCAGGCGAAAAAGTCATCCAACTATAAATTGGTTCTTCCGGTTCCTTCTTTTCTTCTTTCTTCTCTACTAATGTCAACTTACCCGTCAAACGATTGTAGCTATATCGTTTACTCTTATAATCGAACTCAAATGAACCTTGATCTTTGGAGAAAGTAACAGATGAAATATCCAGTTTATTTCTATCCACTACCCCTTTGGTAAGTTCACTCAACTGCATAGCCATCTTCCCTTTATCAAAAAGAGGTTCACGCTTTCCTGCAGCAGGCACCACATAATAATAGTCCTTACCTACTGTCGTCTGAAACTCAAACCAGAAATTATCTGTATCGTTTATCTCCCGAGGGTAAACCGATAGACTAATATTGGACAATTTACCTCCTAAAGTAAAATCCTGAAATTTATCAGTCAATTCATAGTTGGCTTGTCGCTGTGCAATTTCTTGAGCTTGTAATTGTATCAGGAAAGGACATACTCCCAAAACAACAAAAACTATATTCTTTAAAGTCATACTTTTTATATTGATAAAAAAATAAGAGTGTGAATATCTATGTGAGCAGATGTTCACACTCCACTTCTTCCACTTTAGTTTATTTACAAGAATGTGATTTTAAGACAATCCCCAAATTTGTATATTGCATCAACAATAGTACCAAATTTATTATCTCCCTGCGAATTTGAAACCTTATTAGGATATAGTTTCTTCAAAGTAACGTCATTAACAGTATCACCTGTTTTATGTTCTATTACCTCGTAAATACGAAACTCACCATTAGCAAATGCAACTCCCAAATGTCCATTCACATATTTCTCCGGTGAGTAATAATTTATATCCTGATAAGACAATGAAACAATATCACCAGGCAATGCGTCTCCATCTTCCAGTTTTATTTTTATACCTCTATCTCCTTCGTCAGTAGTTGAACAATACCACAGATCAGCACCATTTGCAATTACGACATATCGCTTATTTTGGAAGACCACCATATCCCTATAATCTGCAAACATCTCACCCTTAATAGGCTTCTCTAAATAATCTCCAACTCTTACAGGAGGATTCACAAAATAAGTATCTAATGAAAAATTACGCAAGAAATAATTACCGTCTTTTTTCATTAAAGCCACCCATCTTGGCATACAAGTATCGTACCCATCATCATTTGCAGTAGAGGCTGGCAACATAGTGATAATCTCATATTCCATATTCTGAAAGCGTGAATCTGCTTTTCCTTCATCATCTATTATTTCATATACATTACCGCTATATACTAAAGTACTCATATGTATCGTTGGAAAACTACTTGTCATACCTCCATCCCAAATGTACTGCAATGAGTTATCAGTTGTCAATACAGGAATTGTACGCATATAATCATTAAATTTCTGTATACCATACATTTTTTTGAAACGAGTGCCGCCCCATATTGGATCTGATAGATAAAAACCTGCATGAAAATCATTGGCAACAGCCCTTTGATTATAGTATACATGCCCATTCTGATTAAACAAAAATTTAGAAGAATAAGTCATTACAGCATCTACCGGAGAAAAATCCTCAGGAATGTCTCCGTTGAATTCCTCTTCTGTATATACAGATCTCATTAACGAATTACCGTTCAACTCCACCCATTTACTACCTTGCATGACAATAAGCTCATCATACAGTACTTCTTCACCACTATTTACCTCCTGGTAGGCTAAATCCCAATATCCTGTACTTTCAAGTAAACGACGAGGTTCTGTTCCTAAGTCAGGGACAATATCTTTTTCTACTTCTTCATACACAATTGAATCTTTATAAGCCTCTTCTCCATATGAATCATAATACAGTTTCTTCACAGTCTTTACTTTAATAAAAGAAAGCACAGAACGCCCATTCATATCAGAGAGTATTGCCCAACCTTTCAAATAAGCTGATGTCACTGTTATCTTTGTTGATAATGAGAACTTAACACCGGTTTTATTATCGACAACCGAGTATGTAAGCTCATAAATGCCATATTTATCAGAAGAAAAAGTATATGAAGGGGTAGTCGCATCTAACTTTTTACCATCCAGATACCACTCATAACTCACATCAGGATTTTCTTTGTCTATGGTAAACTTAAAAGTGGGTGAAATGGTCAGTTCCTCACCTACGTTAACTTCATATCCATACTCATCCATATTAAGAATTGCACCATCCAACTCATTCACCTGTTTATAATCAAAGCTATTCTTATCATCCAAGCAGCTATAAAATCCCGCTACTATAAACAGTAACAAACTATATATTATTAGTTTTTTCATACTTCTTCTATTATTTTATCCAGCAACAACTACAGTTATTTCATTTCCAAACTCATCTAAAGCCGGAGTACCCGCTGCTTTTAGTTCTTTCAGTGTATTCTTCAACCGTAAAGCATATTTCCGCATCACCTGCATATCCTTTCCATTAAAGACAACATCATCTTTTATTAATTCCTCTAAAAACATCTTATATTTCTCTTCCGAGTATGTTCCCAAATAGAACCGTTCAACTGTATTTTCAAAACGAGTTTCATCTCCCCGATCATTCACTGACCACCAATCCGGCTTAAACAGACGGTCTGTTACAGATATGATAGCTTTTGAATATCGGTAAGATCCGGGTTTGACATCTTCCCCGTCATTTATTTTTATTGCCAATAGTTTAGTCGATGTCTTCAAATCCGGATAATTCTTCAAAGTAACCGTAATTGTACCTTTCAATTTTCCGGCCTCAATTATACCTTCAGAAGGCAAAGCATAATAATCTTTGGGAATTGTAGTAATTTTCTCATCTACTGCAACTGTAAATTTAGTATCGGTGTCTCTTAACTTCCCATAAATCTGTACTTCCAAATCAACTTTTGCCTCCTCACCTTCATCATAAAATGTAAAAGAAGTACTCGTCGTATCCGTCATCATATTCTTCCCAAAAATGATATAAGATACATCGTTGGCATTGACCATAAGTTCTTTTTCCTCACAAGAAAAAAAAGTAGCAATCAAACACCCTATCATTATCAAAAATATATATCTATTACTCATAATACTATGTTTTATTTTATATTACTTTCTGAATCCGGCAATGGGAGAACAAAGTTTGCCTCTGTTGGGAGGATAGGTTTTTTCACGACTGATGAGCCTGTAGTACCCGAGTAGTTTAAAACTTGGCGATTCAAACGTTTAAACATAAAAAACACTTGTCCTTCCCCAGATAATTCACGTTGTGCATCATTCACAATCATATTTACGAGTCCGTCCTTATCTAAACTTGATAAATCAACACTCACACCACGCCC
>OBXD01000735.1_pt1 | contig 16425 bp, 8 predicted proteins | sample 1495381 | NCBI WGS metagenome assembly OBXD01 (sample SAMEA2580144, study PRJEB22360) | human gut metagenome | biome: human gut; feature: human-associated habitat; material: faeces | place: Denmark | collected 2008/2010 | reverse complement strand
GGCCAATCTTCGGATTCGGTCTATTGAGGTGCAGGGAGATAGTGCGGCAGTACGTTTCCATCAGCCGGAAAGCCGGATTCAGTTTGAACATCCTTGGCCGCGTCCAATGGTGACGACGGACGGACATAATTCTGCTTTCTATCTGACGAATGCCCGTGAGCTATTGGATGTACCGGGTGAATGGTATCACGATATAGATGCCCGCAAAGTATATTATTATCCACGGGAAGGAGAGAAGATGCAGGAGGCGGAAGTGATGGTACCCGCCGTTGAGACGTTAGTGCAGGTAGAAGGTACTTTGGATCGTCCTGTGTGTCATATTCGTTTTGAGAAAATTACTTTTTCTTATACTACATGGCTGCGTCCGTCAGAGAAAGGACATGTGCCTCTTCAGGCAGGTATGTATCTGACGGATGGGTACCGGATTGATCCGAAGATGCAACGGGATTATCTGAATCATCCGTTGGATAATCAAGGATGGTTGGGTCGTCCTGCGGCTGCTGTCCGGATAGCTGCTGCCAGGCAGATTGATTTTGAGCGTTGCCAATTTGAACATTTGGGTTCTACCGGACTGGATTATGAAGAAGCGGTGCAGGGCGGTATTGTTCGTGGTTGTCTCTTTCGCGATATTGCAGGAAATGGTTTGCTGGTCGGTAGTTTTTCTCCGTCTGCTCACGAAACGCATTTGCCTTATGATCCTGCTGACCGCCGGGAAGTATGCACACACCAGCAAATCAATAATTGCTATTTCACGGAAGTTGGGATTGAGGACTGGGGATGTCTCGCCATTGCTGCGGGGTATGTGAGTGATATTAATATCGAGCATAATGAAATCAGTGAAGTTCCTTATAGTGGCATCAGTCTTGGTTGGGGATGGACACAAACTGTGAATTGTATGCGTAATAACAGAGTTCATGCAAATCTGATTCATCATTATGCGAAACACATGTATGATGTAGCGGGTGTTTACACGCTCGGTTCACAGCCTAAAAGCTATGTAACGGAGAATTGTGTGCATAGTATCTATAAACCGGGTTACGTGCACGATCCTAATCATTGGTTCTATCTTTATACGGATGAGGGTTCTTCTTTCATCACTGTTCGTGACAATTGGACGGAGGGAGAGAAGTATCTGCAAAATGCCAATGGTCCCGGAAATGTATGGGAGAATAATGGTCCGAAAGTGGATGATGCTATTCGTGAACGTGCAGGATTGGAAGCAGAATACAAGGATTTGCTGAATATTCGATAGTGATTGGTAAATCATTTAACTGCAATATGCGGTTCGTTCCACAGATGTGGAACTAAACATCAACTATTGTAGAACGAATTGTTTCTTATAACACAGTCAGTTAATAATAGTAAGAATAATGAAAAAGAAATATATGATATTGCTTAGTGCCTTGTCTTTGGCAAGCAGCACATTTGCCCAGACCTGGATCTGGTATCCGGGAGATTATGAAATCTGGCTGGGAAATCAAATGAACAACCGTCGTACGGAACGGGGGGCATTTTTCCCTCCTTTCTGGAAAACGGACAGTCATTATGTAGTCGTAGAGTTCAGCAAGCAACTGAATCTTTCCGAGCCGGAAGAGATCTTTATTGCTGCGGAAGGAAAGTATAATGTCAAGCTGGATGGAAAACTTCAATTCGGTATGCCGGAGACGATGCCTCTTCCTGCCGGTAAACATAGCTTGAACATCAAAGTCTGGAATCAGGCTACTCTTCCCACTATTTATGTGAAAGGGAAGACGGTGAATTCTGATTCCTCCTGGCGAGTGACATACGAAGATAAAGAATGGATTGACGAGAGCGGAAAAGCCAGTGATACATCTGCTACGATCTATATGGATGCCGGATGCTGGAACTTTGACGGGGCTACCCAACTTCCTTCCCAATTCAGTCTGATGCGTGAACCGAAGCAACCTGTTGCGAAGACAGCACAGGCTGAAGGAGGTATTCTTTATGATTTTGGAAAAGAGACATTCGGATTCATCACATTGAAGAATCTTTCCGGAAAAGGAAAAATAGAGATTTATTATGGTGAAAGTCCGGAAGAAGCAAAAGATAAAGCATATTGTGAAACTTTGGACAAACTGTTGTTAGAGCCGGGACAAGTGACTGACCTCGCCATCCGCAGCACTTCTCCTTTAAATAGTTCTGATAACGAATATACGTTGGAGAACAGTAAAGCTTTTCGATATGTCTATGTTACCCACGAACCGGGTGTACAAATAGGAGAAGTATCCATGCAATATGAATATCTTCCTGAAGAGTATCGTGGAAGTTTCCGTTGCAATGATGAAGAATTGAACCGTATCTGGGAAGTGGGGGCTTATACTATGCATCTCACTACGCGCGAGTTCTTTATTGACGGTATCAAACGTGACCGCTGGGTATGGAGTGGTGATGCTATCCAAAGTTATCTGATGAATTATTATCTTTTCTTCGATAGTGAATCCGTGAAACGTACGATCTGGCTGCTTCGTGGCAAAGATCCTGTGACCAGCCACAGCAATACGATCATGGACTATACTTTCTATTGGTTCCTTAGCGTATATGATTATTATATGTATAGTGGCGACCGCCACTTTGTCAACCAACTGTATCCACGTATGCAAACGATGATGGATTATGTATTGGGACGTACAAATAAAAATGGCATGGTGGAAGGTATGACCGGTGACTGGGTATTTGTGGACTGGGCGGACGGCTATCTGGATAAAAAAGGAGAACTTTCTTTTGAGCAAGTTTTATTTTGCAGAAGTCTGGAAACAATGGCTTTGTGTGCTGATTTAGTCGGGGATGAGATTGGGAAGCAGAAGTATGAGAAGCTGGCTGCTGCTCTGAAAGCAAAGTTAGAACCTACTTTCTGGAACAATCAAAAACAGGCATTTGTACATAATCGTGTGAATGGTCAGCAAAGTGATGCTGTGACGCGTTATGCCAATATGTTTTCTGTATTCTTCCAGTATCTGAACGCAGATAAGCAGCAAGCCATCAAGAACTCTGTTCTTCTGAATGACAGCATTCTGAAAATCACAACGCCTTATATGCGTTTTTATGAATTGGAAGCTCTTTGTGCTCTGGGTGAACAGGAGGCTGTCATGAAGGAAATGAAAGCTTATTGGGGCGGTATGTTGAAGGAGGGTGCTACCTCTTTCTGGGAAAAATACAACCCTGAAGAAACTGGAACGCAACATCTTGCCATGTACGGCCGTCCTTATGGCAAGAGTCTGTGTCATGCCTGGGGAGCAAGTCCTATCTATCTGCTCGGCAAATATTATTTGGGTGTGAAACCAGTGAAAGAAGGATATAAGGAGTTTACTATCGCTCCTGTATTGGGAGGACTGAAATGGATGGAGGGTACTGTACCCACTCCGAATGGCGATATCCATATCTATATGAATGGCAAAATGATGAAAGTGAAAGCAACAGAAGGAAAAGGCTATCTGACAATCAATAGTCGTCGTCCGCCCAAAGCAAATATCGGAACACCGGAGAAAGTATCGGAAGGAGTGTGGCGTCTCTGGATTGATTCACCCGAAGAAAGAATTGTTACCTATCATTTATAATTCATTGTTAATTAGTTAGTGGAGTAGTCCTTGATTAACGGATCCTCTTTTATAGTGGAGATTGTTAATCAGGGACTTTTTTCGTAAATACATTTAGGTTTTCTAAGTTATTTGCTACATTTGCTCTTTATAAAGATAGCAGCAAGTAATACACTTTTTGTTCTTTTGGAAACAAATAAACAAAATCCGAAGAATGCAAAACAAGATTGTTCCATATACTAATACAGATGATGAAAAACTCTTTGCCTTGATCGAACAAGGCGATAAAAGAGCTTTCACCCAAGCTTATGAAAGATACCATAAACTATTGTATGTATTGGCTTACCGTTATTTAATGAGTTCCGATATGGCAGAAGATGCAGTACAGCATGTCTTCACCCGTTTGTGGGAATTCCGTTCAGAACTGCGTGTTGGAATCAGCCTGAAGAATTACCTATTCACTATGACAAAAAATTATGTCTTAAACTTGATTCGTAATGAAAACAGTGCGATTGCAAAGAACTATGAGATGGCACAAGCTGCTTCACCTTACGAAGATAATCTGATAGAGAATTTAGAGAAGAAAGAATTGATGTCCAGCTTTTATAAGGCAGTAGATATGCTTCCTGCACAGAAGCGGGAAATCTGTTTAATGAAAGTTCAGGAGGAACTGACGAATCAGGAGATAGCGGAACGGATGAACTTATCCATAAATACCATCAAAACGCATTATTCGGAAGCCTTGAAACTTCTCCGTATTCATTTAAGTAAGATGTTAATAATTGTTGTATTTACCACTCTGATGACTGTTTTGAGTGTCCATTTAATAAAGTGATAAAGATGAATAGACCTACAGATAAACAAATAGAAGAAGTACTGGCAGGAATTGCTACCCCGGAAGATGCAAAGTTAGTAGCCGAATGGTTTACCACCGAAGAAGGCAGTGACTATCTGGAAGCTGCAATGACACGGGATTCGGAATTGATAAAAAATGAAGTAGCAGATTTGTATGTGAATCATGATATTCCTTCCAGGCAGATGTTAGAACAGATACGAAAGAATATTCGGGTGAAAAAACTGAAACGCATTTGCTTCAGAGTGGCGGCAGTGTTGATACCCGTACTATTTATTATCGGATTCTATATACAACTGAACTCTAAAGTTGACCTGTTCGGAACTTCTGAATATGAAGAAGTCGTTGTAGGCAAAGGAGAACGGATACAAATCATGTTCCAGGATGGAACAAGGGTGTATATCAATTCTGATTCGAAGCTGAAATATCCAAAGAAATTTGCTTTGAACACCCGCGAAGTTTTTCTTGAAGGAGAAGCCTATTTTGTGGTAGCCAAGAATAAAAACCGTCCTTTCATTGTCAATCTGAATGGTCCTGCGATTCAGGTAGTGGGAACCTCTTTCAACGTACAGGATTATCCGGAAAACAAAGACATTGTGGTATGTCTGGATGAAGGAAACATAAATCTGGCTCTTCCTACTGAAAAGAAATATCCGGTGCGTCCCGGCGAAAGATTGATCTATAATAAGGAGAGCAATGAATGCACTATTTCCAGAATGGATGATATGCGCCGTTTGTCAATGTGGAAACAGAATGTGATCGTATTTAAAGACACCCCGCTGCCGGAAGTAATCAAAGTGTTGAACCGCTGGTATGACGTGGATTTTAAGATAGAAGATGAACGTGCCTTGACCTATGTGTATACTTTGACATCCGACAATACTTTACTGGAAAAAGTACTGATGGATCTGGAAAAGATTGCTCCGGTGAAATTCGATTATAATGAAGATAAAAAAGAAGTCATCGTGAAAATGAAATAGTATAAGCACTTAAATAAAAAGTATAATATGAATAAAGAAGTTGATTTGTCTGTATCTTGTTATGGAAAAGTAAAAGATAGGAGATATGACATCGTGGTATTGCCATGGGGAGCTACTGAACCTCATAACTTACATCTGCCTTATATGACGGATTGTATTCTTTCTCATGATGTAGCAGTAGATGCCGCCTTGATAGCTCAAAATAAATATAATGTAAATTGTATGGTAATGCCACCTGTGGGGATGGGTTCCCAGAATCCGGGACAACGGGAACTGCCATTCTGTATTCATACCCGTTATGAAACGCAAAAGGCTATACTGGCTGATATTGTGTCTTCTCTTTACGCCCAAGGTATTCGGAAATTAGTGATTATCAATGGCCATGGCGGGAATACATTCAAGAGCATGATTCGTGACCTGTCCGTAGACTATCCCGATTTCCTGATTGCATCGAGTGAATGGTACACTGTATTGAAAGCAAAAGATTATTTTGAGAATCCGGGCGACCATGCGGACGAACTAGAAACGTCGGTAATGATGCATTATCATCCCGAATTGGTGAATTTGGAAGAAGCCGGACCAGGTGAATATAAAACATTTGCCATACAGTCTTTGAACGAAAAAGTTGCATGGATTCCCAGAAACTGGAAAAAGATATCTGAAGATACTGGTGTAGGCGACCCAAGAGGAGCTTCTGCCGAGAGAGGAAAGATATTCGCTGAAGCGGTTGCAGAAAAGTATGCAAAGCTTTTTGACGAGTTGGTACATAAGGAAATTTATTAGATTTCCGAGAAAAAACATAGTGACGCTATCCTGTTGTCATAGTGTCGGTATTGCCGACTGATAGCGTCACTATATCATCGGGATAGTGACATCATCCCAAGTGATAATAATTAATAATTATAAAAAGTCCTTCCGAATGAAAACCGGAAGGACTTTTTTGTTTCTATTTCTTTTTTTCTTATCCATAAATAATGAATAGTATCTCATTGTAAATAAGGGAACTAGCTGGATTAACTTTTTGATAAACAAAAAAACTTCGAAAAAAAACGTATATTGCCTCACCCGCTTCTTAATCTCGTGTGTCCACTAAATACAAAGAGATTAAGAATCAATTTATAACTTTAAACAGAGTATTGCTTGTATTGTTATTGAGCTTTGCTGTAAGCCTTGCGGCATCAGCTCAAAAAATAACAATGAATCTTCAGCAAGTCAAGTTGGAGAAAGTATTTTCGCTCATTACCAAACAAACAGGACTTACGGTGGCTTACAGTCGTACGATTGTCAATCCCGAACGAATTGTCTCCGTCCAGGCAAAAGACAAAGACCTTTCTAAAGTCTTAGATGAGTTATTTGCGGGTACAAATGTGGCTTATGAAATTGGGGAAAAGAAGATATACCTGAAAGCAAAAGAAGCCTCCATTGCATCAGTGGGAAATCTGAAAAATAAGAAGATAACAGGAACAGTGACAGACGCCAAAGGAGAACCGGTGATTGGTGCCAGTGTTTTGATAAAAGGAATGGGGACAGGTACTGTGACAGATGTGGACGGTAACTTTACACTGGATGCCCCGGCAGATGCACTTTTAGCTGTTAGTTATATTGGTTATAAAACACAGGAAGTAAGGGTAGGAAGTAAGAATTCATATTCTATTCAGTTGCAAGACGATACGGAAGTGCTGGATGAAGTGGTGGTAGTTGGTTACGGTGTGCAGAAGAAATCGAGCCTGACAGGTGCCGTCGCTTCCATCTCTTCCCAGGAAATCAGCAAACAGGTATCTTCCAATGTTGCTTCGACCTTGCAAGGACGTACTCCGGGTGTGGACATCGTACAGCAAGCTGGTGTGGCAGGAGCAGATGTAAATATAGTGATTCGTGGTGCTGCTTCTTTTGGTGCTACCGAACCGTTGTATGTGATTGACGGTGCATTCAGTAATGCCGGATTAAGCTCATTAAATCCCAATGACATTGAATCCATCGAAGTTCTGAAAGATGGTGCGGCAGCTGCCATCTACGGCTCACGTGCGGCCAATGGTGTTGTTTTGATTACTACAAAGAAAGGAAAATCCGGTAAACCCGTTATTCAGATAGACGGTTCGTTTGCATTCCAAACGCCTACCAACATCCCGGATTTTCTGAATGCAGCAGAATGGAGAAATTTTGCGAATATGGTAGCGGATAATAGCGGTTTGCCCCATGCACCGGAAAATGACAATCCGACGAATCCGAACCTGAATACTGACTGGTCAAAAGAATGGATTCAATTTGCTCCGGTATGGAACTTGAATGCCAGTATTGCAGGCGGTGGTGATAATTCAACTTTCAGCACAAGCTTGGGATATCTTGACCAAACAGGTATGACAATCTATTCGGATTACAAACGTTATAACTTCCGCTTGAATACCTCTTATAAAAAAGGTCGGTTCTCATTTACCGAAACTCTCGGATTAACCCATAAGGACAAGACCCCTACAACGGCTTTCAACATCGCATTGCCGACGCTACCTATTTACGACGAGCAGGGACGATTTACTTCCGGTGGCCCCGATTATTACATCAATCCTGAAGATGGCAAGGCGCAGAATAAAATAGCTCCATTGCATTATACGGATCAATTTAATAAAGTAACGGATTTGATCGGTTCTTTGAATGCCCAACTGGATATTTGGGGAGGATTAAAATATAAATTATCATTAAGTGGAAATTATAGTAATAAGCATAATTACACGCATACTCCTGAATACTACACCAAATGGAATTCAGATGGAACTCCTGATAAAGATTATGGAAACACACGTAATAGCGTATCCGAAACAAGAGGTGAAGAATTCACTTACACGATTGACAACTTACTGACTTTCAATAAAACATTCGCTCTTCATTCCATAGACGCTTTACTGGGTACAAGTTGGATGAGAGAATATTATCGCTACATGACTAACTCCACGATTAACGATTTGGGAGGAACGGATATTACCGGATTCCAGAATGAGGATGGTAAAATTTCGGCAGGTGACAGTAATGCGGCATTGCTTTCTTTCTTCGCCCGTGTGAACTATGACTATGACAATAAGTATCTGTTGTCTCTAAGCGTTCGTCGCGATGAGTCTTCTAAGTTCCACAAAGATAATAGAGTAGGTTACTTCCCCTCTGTTTCTGCCGGATGGAATGTGCATCAGGAAAAGTGGTTCCAAAATCCCGTAATGAGTAAATTAAAGATTAGAGCCAGTTATGGTGAATTGGGAGCTAATTTTCTCAACCCTTATAATTTCGATGCCATAGCTTATGGACCTATTCCTTACACTGTGGGTGGAGAACGCTATGTGACAGGACGCGCTGCCTATCTGAAATCGAAAGATCTGAAATGGGAAACTGCAAAGACTACGGATATTGGTATCGAACTGGGTTTCTTCAATAATGACCTGACTTTATCTTTGGACTATTTCGTGAAGAAAAATGTGGATTTGCTGGCACAAATCGACTTGAACCTGTCTTCCGGACAAATCTTTGAGATTAACAGTTCCCGTGAGAAACCGTATGTAAACACAGCTTCCGTAAAGAATACAGGTTGGGAGTTTATGATGAATTACAGGAAACAGTTGACGAAAGACTTTCATATAGACGCAACATTCAACATCGCAACGTTGAAAAATAAGGTGTTGTCATTGGGAGAAAACGTACAGCCGATTACTTCCGGTGCAATGTCCAGTTACTTCAGCGATGCACCTTCCATTACCATGCCGGGAGAAGCTATCGGTTCATTTTATGGCTACAAGATAGAAGGCTTTGATGCGGAAGGAAACTTCATCTTTGCGGATACGGACAAGAATGGAGTAGTCAATGCCAATGACAAAGTGATTTTGGGTAGTCCTATCCCTGATTTCACATACGGTCTGAATATCAATATGGAGTACAAAGACTTTGACTTGACCGTCTTTTTCCAGGGAGTACAAGGAAATGATATATTCAATCAGAAAAAGTATACCTATTACTTCGACTACTCTAACAACGTAGTCAAGGATGCCTTGAATGGATGGACAAAGACAAATAAGAATACAGGTATACCTATCATGAAAACTCAAAATACAAGTGGCGGAAATTCATTGCCCAGTGAATTTTATGTGGAAGACGGTTCCTATTTACGCTTGAAGAACCTTCAGTTGGGTTATTCATTACCTAAAAAGTGGTTGGAAGCGATTCGATTCGACAAACTGCGCGTGTATGCAGGCGTACAGAATCTGTTTACGCTTACCAAATATTCAGGTTACGACCCCGAAGTTAGTTCGAACGTATTGTTCTCACGTGGTATTGACATCAGTTCATATCCCAATGCCCGAACATTCACCTTTGGTTTTAACGCATCATTCTGATAACTAAAAATATGATTCATATGAAAAACTATAAGAAAGTATATGCCGCATTAATCTTGGCAGGCGGCTTGATATTACACGGATGTAATGGCATCTTCGATGATCTGGCAATTAATCCGAATCAGCCGAGTATGGGAGCTTATTTCACCAGTCCGTCTGCTGTAAATGACGCAGTGATGACTATGTACGGGTATATGTCTACGCAGCGTTGTCTGGGAGCTTCCGGCTCCAAAACAACGATTATCCGTTCTGATGAAGCATCATCCAACTCGGATTATGGGAAACCGGGTATGTTCGGGGCAGACCTCAATGCCAGTTACTACACTATCGAACAGCCTTATACATTGATGTACACTACTGCATCTCAAGCGTCATATATCATTGAAACAGCTCCGTCTGTTGACTTCAGTGGTAATGAGGAACTACGGAATGCATACATGGGGGAAGCCTATTTTTGGAGAGCATTTGCGCACTATTACTTATTGATTAATTTCCGGAATATATCTCCGATCAGACAGATGCCGCGAAATGGTGATGACTATGTACGTCCGTTAGAGAAACCTGCCGCTGTATGGAATTTTATTCAGGAAGACCTGTCACATGCCAAAGAATTGCTACCCGCAAAAGGATACTGGGACAGCAAAAATGCAGGTCGTGTAACAAAAGCTTCTGCAGCCGCTTTATTGGGAAAAGCCTACCTCTATCGTAGTGGAATCGAATCATATTATGGTGAAGATAAGACTACATTTTACAGTGAAGCCGCCAAAGAATTTGCCGACATTATAGATGGAAAGTATGGAGCTTATGACCTGACCAATAATTATGCGGATAATTTCGATGTCGCCCACGAGAATAACGAAGAATCCATTCTTGAATTCCAGTTCCTGGGCGATGTGGACAATGCGGGATTCAATCCGGGACTTGCCACTTCCGGTCTGGCATTCGATTCACGTGGTTTGATGCTGCCGGGAGCAGGAGTAGGTTATGAAGGAGTAGTGCATAATTGGCTTTACAATGCATTTGTAAATTCCATAGATAAGGACGGTAACACTGATATCCGTATGTTCTCTACAATGATATTCAATGACTTGGACGCGAATATACATTTGAGAAAAGATGCCGGCGGACAGTCGGTACGCCTGAAAGGTCCCGGCGGCTACAAATGGGAAGAACTTTACCCGGCAAAGAACGGAAAAGAAGGGTTTGCCACCGTATCCAATCCATTGGCACATCCATTTAAAGCAGGTATAAAGAAAGGTATTGATTGTTCCATGCCTACACAGACAGAAGCGGATGGTACTCCCAAACTGATAGGGGTAGGTGCGGGTGTCAAAGAATATGTCTATAATCAGCCTCGCGCGCACGGTGTGAACTGGCGGTATATCCGTTATGCAGATGTATTGATGATGTATGCGGAAGCCGTCGTAAGCGGTGGCGCACAAGCGTCGGACATGACTCCCTTGCAGGCAGTGAATAAAGTACGCGGACGTGCCAACCTTAGCGATTTGCCTTCTGTAACCATGACTGATATTGAGAATGAAAGAATCCTTGAATTTGCTTTAGAAGGACATCGCTTCTATGATTTACTCCGTTGGGGCAAACTATCCCGCCGCTTTGCAGAGTTGCAGGAATCCGATCCTAACTTCAAGAAATTCGTATCTGCAGATGATTTCAAAGGATTTGTCACCAACAAACATGAATGGTTGCCGATTCCTATTAATGAAGTGAATTCTAACCCTTATATCACAGAAAATAATCCGGGATATTAAATAAGAAAGAACTAGCATGATAAATATAAAAAATATGGCGGTACTACTCTTCAGTTTGTTAGTACCGGGCCTGACTATTGCCCAAACAGAAGTACTTTACAATGGTATACACTTGCCTGAACAGTGGCCTCCCCGTTATGGGGAGCCACAAAAGGCACAAGATATGCCAGTGCCTTATCTAAAGCAGAAACCTGAAGTTATCTCTGTAAATGTAGGTAGACAGTTATTAGTTGACTCATTTCTGATTGCAGAAACCAACCTGGAAAGGATTATCCATACTCCCCGGTTCTACGAAGGAAACCCGGTACTCGGACCAGACAAAGAATGGGAGAAGACAACCGAAGGGGGACTCTATGCAGCTCCCTTCAGTGACGGGATATGGTATGATGAAAAAGACCAGAAGTTCAAAATGTGGTATCTGGCAGGTGCGGGTGTTCTCCATAAAGGAGACAATCAGACATTCTATACAGGATATGCCGAATCTAAAGACGGTAAACACTGGACAAAACCAACACTGGATATTTGGGACCAAACCAATATCGTAGACACCTGTAATCGTGATGCAGCCACTATTTGGTTGGATAAACGGGAAAGAGATCCGTCTAAACGATATAAAATGTTCAATGTAGAACGCCGTCCCACTGACCGTCGGTGGCAGTTTGTCCTGAAATATTCGTCCGATGGAATTCATTGGGGAGAAGGAGTGGCGCAATCCGGTGATTTATACGACCGTTCATCCGTATTCTACAATCCTTTCCGTGATGTCTGGGCATTAAGTATGCGTTATGGAACCAACGTATCTTCCCGCTCGCGTAGCTATCTGGAAAACAAAAACCCTGAAGAAGCAATAAGTTTTGCACATCGTATCCGAAAAGGAGTACCCGATAAAAATATAGTCTACTGGTTTACTCCAAGTGATAAGGAGCCACGCCACCCGGAGTTTCCGGAAGTAGATCCGGGCATCTATAATTTCGATGCCATCGCTTATGAAAGCATTATGCTGGGACTGTACAGTGTATGGCAAGGCCCGGAAAATGGAGTTTGTGCCAAACTGGGTATCCAGAAGAAGAACGAAATCTTCCTAGGTTATAGTCGTGACGGTTTCCATTTCTACCGTCCCTCTTTCAAGCCTTTCATGGCAGTGAATGAGACGGATGGAGCGTGGAACTGGGGCAATATGCAGTCTATCAACGGTGTGCCTTTAGTAGTGGGGGATTCACTCTATTTCTATTCCAGTGGACGACAAAAAAACGAGATTATGTGGGACAGCTATACTTCTACGGGACTGGCAACTTTGCGCAGGGATGGTTTTGTCTCCATGCATGGAGACAAAGGCGGATACCTGCTGACCGAGAATCTTAGTTTTGATGGGAAGTACCTCTTTGTCAATGCAGACGTAAAAGGGAGTATGTTCGTCGAAGTCTTGGATGCAGATGGAAATCCATTGGAAGGATTTACCCGGAAAGACTGCGTCCCCGTGAAGAAGACAGATAAAACCAAACAACTGATTACATGGAAGAAACACCAGGATATAGCATCGCTCATCGGGAAACCCATCCGATTGAAGTTCTACTTGGATAACGCTGATATTTACGCATTTTGGATTTCTCCATGGCAAACAGGTGAAAGTCGTGGATATACAAGCGGTGGCGGACCCGGACTGTCTGCCAGTGGGATAGATGTCCCTGCGAATCAATAAAGGATAAAGGACTATGAAATATTTATTTTATACATTACTCTTTTGCCTACCCTGTATGCTGATAGCCTGTGGTGGTAGCGATGATACTCCGGGTGGAGATGACAATCCACCGGTAGTAGTTCCGCCCGACGAAGAACCGACCGACCCACGGTTACTATACAATGGGATTCGTTTACCCGAGCAATGGCCTCCGGTACGTTCCTCTTCGTCCGAATTGGAAAAAGGGATGTCTCCTTTTTATCTGTCGGACAAACCTTCTGTCATCCATATTTCGATAGGACGCCAGTTGTTCGTAGATAATTTCCTGATAGAATCCACCAATCTGAAACGTACTTTCTATTATCCTGAATATTATTCGGGCAATCCGATATTGACACCGGATCAGGAATGGGAGAAAACCGGAACAAAAGGTGCCGCCTTTGCCGCTCCATTCAGCGATGGAGTGTGGTATGACGAAAAGGAGGGAAAATACAAGATGTGGTATATGGCAGGTGGTGGTTCCTATGCAACCAGCGGAGCAGGAGTGACTTGTTATGCCGAATCGACGGATGGTATTAACTGGACAAAACCGGTTCTTTCGGTCGTGCCCGGAACCAATATTGTTGATTATAACTCGGAACGTGATGCATCTGTTGTTTGGGTAGACAAACAGGAAAGTAATGCTTCGAAAAGATACAAAATGTTTTTAGTGGCGAGGGAAGCCGGAAAATGGAGATATAATTATAAAACTTCTTCAGATGGTAAAGTATGGCGTGCTGCAACCCAATCGGAACCGATTGCCGACCGTTCCACTGTCTATAAAAATCCGTTCAGAAACGTATGGGTATATAGTATGCGGCACAATGTCCGGTTAGATGCAAACAAATTAGTACGTGCCAGAGATTATAATGAAAATATCGATCCACAGGCTGGTACAAAGAAAGCAGAAGCCCTATTGAGTGCGTTTTGGTTCGGTCCATGGGCCAATGAACAACGTCATCCTGACTATCCGGACATCGCTCCTTCAATATACAATCAGGATGCCACTCCTTATGAAAGTATTATGCTGGGATTCTTCTCTGTTTGGCAAGGTCCGGAAAATGATGTCTGTGCATCTGATAATGTGATTAAGAGAAACCAGATAATGGTAGGGTATAGCCGGGATGGATATAGTTGGTTTCGTGAAGACATGAATCCTTTCCATGCAGTGAACACGACCTCATCGGATGCCTGGAATCAGGGTAATTTACAATCTGTGGCCGGAGCTCCGTTGATTGTGGGCGATAAGCTCTATTTCTACTTGAGTGGCCGACGTTTGAGAGGAACACAAGAAATCACCACCACCGGACTGGCTATGCTTCGCCGGGATGGATTTACATCTATGAAAGGGACAGGGGAGTTGCAAACCTCCTTACTGAAATTTGATGGTTCTTACTTCTTTGTGAATGCCAACGTTGCAGGAGAAATGAAAGTTGAACTTTTAGACTCCGATAATAAAGTAATCGAAGGCTTCTCCAAAGACGACTGCAAAGTCTTTAAAGGGGATAATGTAAAAGCCAGGATCGAATGGACCGGCAATACTTCGTTAGCCTCTCTTAAAGACAAACAAATAAAAGTGAGATTCTATATTGACAATGGTGAAATTTTCGCTTTTTGGATTTCTCCTTCCATGAATGGGGAAAGTATGGGCTATACTGCGGGTGGAGGTCCAGGACTGAATATTTCCGGAATAGATAAAACCAATTAAAAAGTAAATGCTATGAATAAAGTAACTTATTTAGTATCATTGATTTGTATTCTTCTGTTTTCTTCATGTGAAGAAGATAAAGTATATTATAACACTGCGGCAAAAGCAGACTTCACCATCGGTGAAGATATGTACGAATTGGGACAGACTGCTGTCTTTAAAGATGCTTCCATTCCCGATGAGGGAAATCAGATTGTGTCCTGGCTATGGGAATTCGGAGATGCGGCAAAGTCTGTTTCAACGGAACAGAATCCTACCTTTATCTATCAGTCGGATGGCACATTTACCATCAAACTGACCGTTACCGACAATAACGGATTACGTGCCAGTGCAAAGAAAGATCTCACGATTCTGGACCCCGCAAAAGCAATTAATGTGATGTGGCAAAAGGAGATGGGTGGCCCGATCGAAAACACCGTTTCACCTGCATTATCAGCAGATGGCAAGACTGTTTACATGATAACCGATCAGACTTCTACCGGAGCTTTTGATGTGAAACTGTTCGCTTATGATACTTCCAATGGGGCTCAAAGATGGGCATTCGATGTGACCGCCAAGATGAACGAACTGAATCCCGGCGGCGGAGCCAGTATGGTATATGCAAGTCCGGCCGTAGGACCCAATGGAGATATATACATAACAGTCCGTGACTTGAAACCGGCGGGTGCGGAACATCCCCGCGCATTATTCCTGTTTGCCGTAGGAAGTGATGGTAGTATGAAATGGGCATATAAAGCCGCAGATTCTAACTTATACGCAGTGACTCCGGCTATTGATGCTTCAGGTAATATCTATTTCGGACATAGAGGTAAGAAATTGATTGTCTTGAGCCCGGCAGGTAATGTTATCAAAGAAATAGCTTTGGATATGGAAGTCTTGTCCGGTATATCTTTAGCTAAGGATGGAACGATTTATTTCGGTTCTTCCAAGAACACGGGTTATTTCGGTTATGATTTTGCTACGGGTATTCAGAAATTTGTGTATCAGAAGGAGTTGGGTAGTACGCCATTAAAAGGAAACTCCTATACAATAGGAGGGGACGGAACGATTTATACCGTAGCCGAACTGACTACAGGTGGTGCCATAGTAGCTTTGAATCCTGATGGAATAGAAAAATGGGTATATAAAACTCCGGGAGCTATAATCAACGGTGGTGTTGCAATCGGTGCAGACGGAACAATTTATGCCAATGGCGGAAAAACGGTTGCCGGTGAAGTTTCGGCAGGAGTGGTCGCTCTGAATACAGACGGTTCTCTGAAATGGCATTACGCTACGACAGATGATGTAAACAACTGCGTTCCGGTGATTGATAACAGAGGATATATCCACATTATTTCGGATAAAGCCGTTTACTATATTGTGAAGCAGGATGGTAGCTTGCTAGCTTCCGCCGAATTGGGAGTCAAATGTTTCTCCAGCCCGGTGATGGACTCAAAAGGATATTTATATGTGGGAATCGAAGCTGTGGCAGGGG
>OBXD01000724.1_pt1 | contig 16581 bp, 13 predicted proteins | sample 1495381 | NCBI WGS metagenome assembly OBXD01 (sample SAMEA2580144, study PRJEB22360) | human gut metagenome | biome: human gut; feature: human-associated habitat; material: faeces | place: Denmark | collected 2008/2010 | reverse complement strand
CGGCTGTCCGCCGCGCTGGTGGCCGCATCGACGGCCCGATCCGCCCCCTCGTTGATGGTGCGCATCAGGTCGTCGATGGAGGGCTGCGCCTGACTGTCCGGGGACAGGGAAAGCGGCTGAAGCTGCACCTCCACGGACGCAACGAACGGCGCGGTGCCGTCCTCGCTCGAAGAAACCGGAGACGACACGAACCGGACGACGTAGGTTTTGCCCTGACTCGGATGCTGCCAGAGGAATTCGACCGCGCGGTGCTGCGGGTAGAAAAGCTCCTCAAGATACTTGTATTCGGCCAGCGGCATGGCTTTCCACGACAGCTTGAACGGCGTCATGCGCTCGGCGGAAAAACGCGGGCGCGCGGAATCGTCGCCCGTCTCGCCCTTCGCCTCGATGTACGGATCGTCAACGCCCCCGGAGATGGAGGACGGAGCCGTGATGAACGAAGGCCAAAAATCCATGCGTTACCCCTGCGCGATACGGTCGCGCACCCCGAGCGTGTTGTTCTCGTAGCCGGACATCCAAAGCTCCATGACCATGCGCTCCCCGTCCATCCGCGTGCGCTGCCGGGTTACCGCCGGGCGCTCCTGCCCCGAGTAGTGAACCTCGACCGTCATGGGAATATTCACCACGGGCCGCACGGCTTCCTTGTCGCCGCCCATGTTCGCCAGCGTCCGCATCTGCCCCGGCGTCAGTACGGATTCGTCCCGGCGGATGACGGCGGGCTGCTCGAAAGATGGATTCCACGGCAGGTTATGGCCGGAATGGTAGCGGGGAGCCGCCTCGAAGACCGACACGGGCATCGCCCGGTAAAAGGACGGCTCGTCAGCCATCCCGCCCGAGTGCAGGCCGGGGGCGGCAACGATGGAATCGGCCAGCGCATTGAACTTGCTCATCGTCGATACGCTCGCCCCGAAGTTGAAAAAGCCCCCGAGCCAATCCATCCCGCTGTTCGCTATGTTCCCAACGATATTGCGCATGAAGATCTGCAAAAAGTCGTTCGCCATCGTGGTCATGGCGTTGTTCCAGTTCACCACCAGACCGTCGGTCGTGATCTGGAATGCCCCGCTGATACTGTCGAGCATGTTCGTGGTGGCCTGCTCGAAGCCTTTCCCGAAATCCGTCGCCTCGGAATAAAACGCGAGCACAGAACGCCGCGCGCCGTCCCAGCCGTCGCGGCTGGACTGGAGCTGCATCAGCGCCTTCCACTGCTCAATATACTTCTCATGTCCGGGGCCGAGGGATTCCGCGTAGATGCGGGCCTGTGCTTCGAGAAGCTGGTTCTGGTACTCAGTGGTTGCGTTGTAGTTCCCGGAAAGGTCGGCGAGTTTCTGGTAGAAGTCGGCGGCGGTCTGGAGGTCTTTGATTTGGAATTCTTGCTCTTTTGCGACTTTAAACTCAGTTACTTTTGAGGCCCTTTCCGGTTCTGAAATTTGAAGCTGTGTCAACTTGCGCGTCAGTTCGTCAGTCGCCTTTTCTACTTCAAGCATACGTACTTTCGCTGCATCTCCACGCATCGTTGCGATCTGTATATCGACATCACGCAACGCATCAGATTGATCACGATAGAGCTTCGAGATCGAAGCGCCTGAGTAAGCGTCCTTGAGCGTTTGGATTTCGTGCAAAGAAAGTCCGGCAACCTTTGCTTTTTTCTCTATTTCATCAAGTTTTTGAACAAGTTTAATGCCGAAGTCTTCCCCTGTACCGTTAATTCGCTCTATTTCCGCGCGGAGAGAGACCAGATAGTTACGTGCGGAGTCGATTTTGTTTTTTTGACTGTCAGTGAGTCCCCCGCTTGCGGTGTTGGACGAACCGAGGACCAAGATCTTCCTTTTGGGGCGCTCATATAACCCTCTGTATTCTGGGTATGAAACCGCCTCGTTTTCATCTTCCCATCCTTTTTCCTTGAGCCTCTTCCTTGCGAGTTCAGCACCTGTTGCCTTTCCTAAAACCATATCTTCAAGATCGCCATACATACCTTTGATTTCACCAATTGTAGCGGTGAGAAACCCCAAAGCTGCCAGCGCCGGGGTTTTACCTGTTTTTCCAAGGATGATAGCGGCGATCAGTCCGTATTCTCTAATCGGCTCGGGAAGGGCGTTGAATCCGTGAAGGGCGCTTTTCATGAAATCCCATGAAAGAGATGAGATATTTTTAATCGCGGCGGTAGCAGTTTCCGCAGTTCCCCAAATATTTTTAAGAGTTTCTTCGAGTTCAGATAGATTTTGAGGGTCATTAAGTTCTTTGATGAAATCGGAAAAGTCCTTAACTGTTTGAAAAAGCTTTTCCCCGATGAAATAGTTAAGGCGAGTATAAGCATCAAGTAGATTCTGGATGTCGGGATTAACTTTTGCTCCAGAATTATCAACGACGATTAGTAAGTTCTGGAGTTGTCTCGTTGCTCTTTTCATATCGTCAAAAAGATGCGTGGTTGCTTTTCCAGATACGAAATCTAGATATTCTTTCAGATTTGAAGATAATCCAGACCATGTATTAGCAATGGCTTCTCCTGAGAACTTGAATATTTCAAGACGCTTGTTGATTTCATCAACAAGCGTTCCTTGCTCTCGCCATTGTTTAACCATCTGAGAAGTAATGCCCAAGTTCGTGGCGAGAATATCCTGTGCCTTATTGATATTACCGGAAAGCAAAGCGTCTGCTTCAGTCCGCATTTGTTGAAGCGGTATCTGCATCGCACCCATTGCTTGTGCGACATTGACAGCAAGATCGGGAATTTTTTCAAGAGCGACACCCGCGCGCGTCGCGGGGGCAATAATGCCCTGAACACCTAGCACAAGCTCTTCAGTCGTCGCGGTGGTCTCAAGCCCCAGTATCTGGATGCGTCGCATCATGTCTTCGGCGAGCTGTTGCGATGCTGTGAATTTTTCTGCACCTGTGAGTACATGGCCCTGTGCATCCGCAAGCTGTGTTACAGACCCTATGACTGAAGCGATGGACAGCTTGGAAGATTCCCAACTTTGATCAAACTTAATCCCACGGTTGAGGGTAGCTGTGGCAGCTTCAAGCATTTTGTACATGCCGACGAGTCCGGCGATCTGCCGGATCGTAGACTGTACGCCCAAGCGTATGTCCTGTAGCGCATGAATGTATCCGTCGGTGGCTCGTTCAGCTTGCCGTGCTCCCGAACCAGCATTTTTGAGAGCGCGGGTAAGTCCGTCGGTGGCGCGTGCGGTTTGTGTTGCTTTTGAAGCGGCTGTACTGAGTTGGGCATTGAGAGTGTCGTATCCGGTGGAGGAAAACTTTGTAATGAGTTCAACAAAATCAGCCATGCGTACTCCGTAAGCGGCAAGGATTGCATCTTCCCCTTATCCGTAGCTACGGAGTTAAAACCGGATGAGGGGAAGATGCTCTGCCGAAGATGGACACTAGCTAGGCGTCCGGCAGAAAACTGTGTCAAGCATACCCCACCAACCGCCCCGTTTCGCAAGAGGTTGTTGGAAGGTTTTTCGAGTATACGGCTGGAAGAGGGGAGTGGGACAAGGGGTTGTCTGAGTGTTTTTTTACAGCAGGCAGCCAGGGGGAGGGGCGCAAGGAATCGCTGAGAGGTTTCTTGACTTTCTTGAGGAGGTATGCTCCAGAAAAGAAAGAGGAGGAGGAGGGGATGATTTATATTGTACTGTGGTTAGCTTGCGCTATTGGTTCTGGAGTCATTGCTTCATCTAAGAAACGTTCTTTTGGATCGTGGCTGATCTTGGGAGGGCTTCTCGGGCCCATTGCCCTTCTTATTGTTGGCTTTATGGCGAAAGCTGACGTGGTGAGTTCTGGCGAGAGAGTTTGTCCTTTTTGCGCTGAAACGATCAAATTTCAGGCGAAGGTCTGCAAACACTGTGGAAGAGAAGTCGAACCAGAACTGCCTGTAATTTTGCCGATGCAGACAAGCTTCAAGCCTCTTGCAGCGACAGCATTATGCATAGTGTTTATTGGTGTTTCTGGAGGCATCTACGGAGCGTTGAAAAAAAGTATTGAAGACAACAGAAAAATTGCCGATCAGAAAATACATCTTTTTGAAAATGACAAATACGATATTGAATTATTTGAATATGGCGGGAATACTGAAATTAATTATATACTCAGTGTAAATAAAATATACTCATGTTTACATGGTATATATGTCTATAGATATATAACGAAAGACAAAGTTCATATCCTCTGCAATGCAAAGGATAACATTTTGTATGAGTATACTGTTTACACAAAGAAAGATCGTATAGAGAGTGGTTTTAAATAAAAAGCACCCCACAAAGATAGGGGTGCTTTTTATTTAATATACTGTAATTAATACTTTTTTTGAAATACCCCACGTGCGTAGGGAAGACAGACGCCGAAAGCCGACCGTATCCGCCGTTTGAGAAACACCCCCACGTGCGTGGGGAAGACGAACAGTCCAATCTTTGGATCGCCGCTGTAGCAGAAACACCCCCACGTGCGTGGGGAAGACGCGTTGACCTGCGCATACAGCCACGCAATTTCAGAAACACCCCCACGTGCGTGGGGAAGACATTTTGAACTGTGCCGTATACCAGTTCATGATGGAAACACCCCCACGTGCGTGGGGAAGACAAATCATGCCGCCACCTCCGTCTTTCTCAACCAGAAACACCCCCACGTGCGTGGGGAAGACGCATTTACGCCGATACTGAAATTGCCGGATGCGAAACACCCCCACGTGCGTGGGGAAGACGTGGACGGACGAGCCGCAACTAGGAGCATGGAAGAAACACCCCCACGTGCGTGGGGAAGACGAAGCTCGGACGGCGTGCACAACCTTTCAGCGAGAAACACCCCCACGTGCGTGGGGAAGACCCGGTAAAAGCATTTCTGACGTTATGCGCCATAGAAACACCCCCACGTGCGTGGGGAAGACTCTACGGATATTTTAGTGCTTATCGGAGGCATGGAAACACCCCCACGTGCGTGGGGAAGACCGCGCCGACATGCGTTCGCAGGTGATCAGCGGGGAAACACCCCCACGTGCGTGGGGAAGACCACGTTCCAGAGGCCGTGTGTCGCCGGAATCCAGAAACACCCCCACGTGCGTGGGGAAGACTACGGACTGGTGCGCCAAAATCCTTGCGAACCTGAAACACCCCCACGTGCGTGGGGAAGACCCCAGAGATCACGGTAAAGGCACCCGTTCAATGGAAACACCCCCACGTGCGTGGGGAAGACGCTGACCTCATGACGTATAACCTCTTTTTGTGGGAAACACCCCCACGTGCGTGGGGAAGACCAGCACGACGATCATTTTTATTGAACCAAAGCAGAAACACCCCCACGTGCGTGGGGAAGACCTATTCGCATATGAGCTTTTAATGCCAGAGGAAGAAACACCCCCACGTGCGTGGGGAAGACCTTTCGAGTCCGAAAAGACAGAGGAAAAGGTTGGAAACACCCCCACGTGCGTGGGGAAGACACCGTCACCCCTCCGGAAGGGACGTACCATACAGAAACACCCCCACGTGCGTGGGGAAGACGGGATATCATTAGCCTTCTTCAAGAACGAACTAGAAACACCCCCACGTGCGTGGGGAAGACGCGCTTGGCAGAGTTAACACGGTGCCCCTCAAAGAAACACCCCCACGTGCGTGGGGAAGACAATAACACAAAAGGATGTCATCTATGGAAATGAGAAACACCCCCACGTGCGTGGGGAAGACACTGAGAGATTATTAACTTTTTTTATTGAGCCGTCAAAACAATATTGAAACGTCATCTTTTTCAGACACAAGTTGCAGCCCTGACAATTCGATGAGCTGGCGCTTTGGTTCCCCCATGCCGTAGAGCTTGTACCCCGGTGGGTTCGGTATCCTTTGAAAGATCATGAGGCCACTTTGTTCAGGGCATTTTTCGAGTAAGTAGTTGATCACATGCCGTGCAACGGAATCTTTAATGCCTGAAACGAAGACGTTAGGCCGAGGTTCCACAAACCAGAGTTTCATGCGCCCGCGTACGGCGGGAGGCAAATCATTTGCGATAACGACGAGCACATTTCCCTCCTATCAGGCTCTCAATATCCTCGGCGACTTTTTCCAGCAGCTTCATTTCGAGGACACGTTTGCGGAACGCTTCAGATACGACGTACTTGTTGTAGCGGCCCGCGAGGGAGAGCGTCAGGGAAAAAGCGAGATCAACGCAGAGCTCACCTTTGTAAAGATCGGCGAGATCATACACAAAGGGCAGGGGGCTCCCTGAGTGGATAAAGCCTAAGTGCGGCGAATAGCCGAGGCTGTGGACACAGGAACATAAGACGCCATAGAGGGCCGCATTGGTGGACGTCAATATCTGGTTCGTCAGATCGCTCAACTCGAATTTTCCGGGGGTAAAAACACGTCCCTTCCATCCGACTTTGTATTGCTCGGCTTTTTCGAGGTAGAAATTGCGGACGCGCAATCCTTCCATACCCATCATTTCCTGCAACGTCTTGCCCTCAAGCTCCGCATCGGGAAAACGTTTGGCGAAGAAAGCCCTAGCGACGGCAAGTGAGGCATCTTTGTCCGTGGAGAGCCACGCCTGACGTTGGAGGTGGCGAGTGTTGGAAGTAGGCACGACGCCTGAAGCGTAAAACAGCAGGCTGTCCTCGCCAACCCAGCAGATGGCACAGTTGGCGGCGGAGGCGATCTTGATAGCCTCATGGGTTACAGACGTACCGGGGCCAAGAAGCAGGGCGTTGATCGTCGCTATGGGCAAACGCATTCTGTTTCCGTCCGCGTCGATCCATTTGATGCTGCTGTCGTCAATTTCCAGCCGTCCTCTTTCCAGATAGATAAACGGGTACTTGTCCGATACGCGGGGAAGCGTTTCCCGTGTGATCGGGATGAACAAGCGGCGGGGAGTTTTGGGCTCTTCAGCTGTGGTGGGCTCCTTTTCTTCCGGCATCTCTATCCCCCTTGCAGAAAGTGCCGCCGGGAGTAGTCCCAGCGGCACTTTTTCATTGTTCCAGAATTGTCACTTGCCTGTCCTCATATCGCTTGCGCAGGCCAAAGGCGATGGGGATATCATTCAGGGTCAGCACATCCCCGCCCTCAACCCGCCCGTGGGCCACACGGAAGCGTTCCGCGCGCCTTTTGGCTTTCGCTATTTCTCCGGCGGCTGTCAATGCTTCTTCCTGCGAGTCGAAACGGCCACGATAAACGATGTCCGTGGGCACGCAGCTTTTGCGCCCAAGGCATATGGGCCACACGGGATTTTGCAGCCCAACGATGATTTCATCCACATAAACTTCGGGGACATCCAGCGCGCAGGCGAACGCCATATCCTGAAGGTAATAACGGTAGGTCATCTTCGTTCCCGCACCGACCGGACGTTTCCCGTCCGTTTTCTTGGGGATGAGCAGATCCTGCCACGGATCCGAAGCGTCATAGCCGCTGCCCACCATCTGGAAATCGCGGAGGAGGGGCTGTATGTCCGGCTTGCCGTTTTCGAGCCGTGAATACGCCACTACGGTCTGCGTGTATGCCTTCATCTCGGCAAGCCACGCTTCCTGTTCGCCGTTGCGCCCCGTAGCGCAGCAGACGAGCCCGAGCACGCCGGAGCGGGAAGGAAAGGGAAGCGTATCGCGCCTTCCGAAGCGGGAATCGACCCCCCAAGACTGAAGGGGGGCCTCCAGCCAGAGGAGCAGGGCGGTCATGCCTGCGCCTCATACGGGCGCACGAACGCCGCTACGCCGTTGACGAGATCGTCGATGCTGACGGAGTCGTCCTTGCCGAACGTGAATTCGGCGGCCTTGCCGAACAGCGAGCCGGCCAGCTTCTCCTGCTTGGCGAGTTGGAGTTCAAGGGCCTCAATGCTCGGCTTGAGGAACCCTTGCCCTTTTGCCCTTACCGGCTCGTCAAAGCTGGCCTGCATGCCTTGCCCCCTGCGGATGTAGATGCGGGCATAGTCCCACGGGCGCATGCCGGTTTGCGTGGTCTGCCGGGCGGAGGGGACGGCGATGTACAAGGCCTTGATGAAGGACGACACGGCATCGGCCAATCCCGTATTGCCAAGCGAATCCGCGAGCTGGCCGAGATCGAGGTTGATATAGCGGTAATAGGTGGCCGAGTTGTATTCAAGGCTTCCCATATGGGCGGAACCCGTTTCATCATCGGATTTGAGATCGTCAAGTGCCGTGAAAAATTCGATTTCGTTGTCGACGCGGTGTGTGGAGACGGCGTGGGCAAACGAGGCGGCGGCATGGACGTTGAGATCGGGGGCCTGCGCCACCATGCGCCCGAACAGGGCTATGTCGAGCCCGTCAACGGCGGGATTGAAATGGGCTTTATGAGCCTTTCTCAACTCCGGGGACAATACGGTCTTTCCCGATTTTTTGACGGCGGCGGACTCAGGTTCAAAGGCCTGTGCCGCGGCGAATTCGGCGATGGCTTCCGCCTCATTTTTTGAGAAGAAATACAGGGTATCTTCAGCCAGCAGAGGGGCGCAGGCCTCACCGAACGCCTTTGCCTGTTCCGGTGTGGCCCCCTTGGTTTCACAGGCTTCCGCGAGCATCCCGGCAACCTGTTTCGTGCGCACGCCGATTTTGACGCCGAGATCCTGAAGGGCCAGCCGCACATGACGCTTCCAGCACTGGGAGCTGACGCGGGCACGGGATACCCCGCCGATCATTGCGCTCTTAGGGGCGCCCACGTCGTCCCGGTTCAGGCAGGAAACAGGAAAAGACTGGAGGATATGGAATTCAATATGGGTTCCTTTGAGTGTATTCATCTTCATTCCTTGAGCTGCTGGTTAAAAGACGATGGGGGCGACCTGAAGCAATCCGCAACCAAAGGCTTTGCCGTGGCCGATGCCCCGGCAGACGCTTTGAGTGAAACGCTCTTTATCAACAACGGTAAGGGTTCCTGTCACACGCGCTTTTCCAAGGGTGATTTTCTGTTCCCCCTTCCAAAAAATATCAGCATTGATCTCCGCGACCTGAAAAGAGGATTCCTGTACCTCAAAGCCCCATGAGGGGGCCTTTTCCAGAAACCAGCGCGTGATATCTTCGCGGTTGCACAGAGGCGTGCGTTTTTGGGTTCGGCTGTCCCGTTTTACAGGATTGACCACGGTTTCAAAACGGTATGCGGAAAACCCGAAAAAGGCTTCAGGGATTGGCTCGGTTCTGACAAATTTCCCGTATTCAGGCTCACGGGGCTGCCGATCTGACAGGATAAGAAGCTGCCTCCCGTATTTGTCCCCGCCCATATCGACAAACAGGATACCGCTGCCTTTTTCCCGATCGCCCTCGCGCACGTCGTCAAAGAGCCCGTAAACGACCCTGTGCAGGGAGTAGGTATCGGTAACCCGCAGGGCCTTGGCGTCATGCGGCGACAGCCTGTAGCGGCTGGCGAACATCATGACGCCTCTCCTTCCGCAGCCTTCGGTTCATTGGAAAGGCTGTAGAAGTCACGGGTCCAGCGCATTTTGATACGCTCTTGTCCATTGCTTTCAAAATACAGGAGTTCGTCCAGCAATGTAGCAAAACAGAGAGGTTTTGTAGCCTTTACCGTGATGAGGGAAAGCATCGGGCGCAAAATACGGCATACCTCTTCGGTCGTTTGACAGGCGAGGAGGCGGCGTAAACGTATGCTTCCCTGATCTTCGTCATCGCCGAAGCAACTCCTCAGCGACGCGCCGAGGCCGAATATGCCGTCCTTTTCCGGTTGCCTTCGGCACAAGGCGGCTCCGATAAGGCAGAACGGCAGACGCCGCGCGGCGAATTCAATATCTACGTTGAATTTCAGTAAAATGTTCCATACCTGATATTCCAGATCGGGATTGTCGGCCCGTTTCATCCGGGCGACAAACCCCGTGTCCTTGATTTTGGGCGCGGCGCTCGCCCGTTCGAGCACGAAGCCGACAAACGCTTTGCTCAGGGAGTTTTCCTTTGTTTCAGCCATAACAGCTCTCTTCACGATGAGGATTGGGTTTTCTGTGAAAACATCCCGAAACCGGGCCGATGGCGGGCCCATGCTTCAAACTGGCGCGCCGTTCCGTGCGGGCAGGATTCGTCAAAGGCCGTGCCGACGAAAACGGCATACGTTCCCATGAGCTTGGCAAGTTGTTCTTTGCCGCCATCACAGGCCTGAATCAGTTCTTGGAATGTGGGCTCGACCAGTTGCCAGAACAGGCCCGACGCTTCGGCGGCATGGGCGTCACCTTGCGCTTTCAAGTCCGAAAAATACCCCCGTGTGGCCCCATAAACGACGGTACCCATTTTTTCCAGTTGTTCCATCTGCTTTTTAAAAAGGATAAACCAGTCATCATTGCCGGAGAGCAATTTGGCCTCCAGCCATGTTTCGGACTCGATGCAGTCGTCGCCCCCGGATACGTACTGTTCCCCGGCGTTGCTGCTGACTTTGAGCCCACCGCTCCAGATTCCAAACTGTTTGACACGACCGTCGCCCAGACGCCGGATGCCTTGTTTCAGATTCAGGCACTCAAAGCCGCTGCCGTGATCGGATTCCAAAAAAGCCAACAGGGCCGTAAGCTGGCGCCAAGGCTTTTTTTCGGGGTTTACCCATAACATTTTGACTTTGGCTTTCGCCTTGTCGGCTGCCGCGGACGGATCAATCATCCGTTCCTGATAGTCAGGGTGAACGATGCCTTCGGTGTAGTGGAGGCCGTCTTCTCGCAGCAGACAGAAACGGGAGAGTGGGACAAGCCGCCCCATGAGGCTGGCTTTCAAAGCCCGCGCGGAGGGGCAATCCTCCCCCTCAGGCATCTTTTCCCACGGGGCCGTCCCGAGCCCTTCTTCCCACTGCTTTGCGTCGGCTATAATATCTCGCGTGAGGAGGTTCAGCCAGACGGTTTCAAGGATCGAATCCCCCAGAAGAAAAGAATGGAGCAAGCCCATATGGCATACGGAAGGGCCGGGCTTTGCGCTCTTGCCTTTCGCGTATCCCTTGCTGAGGATAACGCTGTTGTCCGTCTTCTTTCCGCCGAGGCCAAATCCCATCTGTTCCACCAGCAACAACGCGCGGGAGGCGTCGGACATGACAGGTTCCAGTTGCAGTTGCGTGAGCAGTGTGGTGTTGCCCGAGGCGACCTGCGGCATGGCGGTTCCATAGGGCTTGAGTTCGGCCTTGGAGCAGGCGGGCATCTGGAGGAACGGTTTGTCGCCGTACAGCCAGAAGGCATTCCGCCACAGCTTCAGATACGCGGTACACCGTTCGCCGAGGCCATCCGGCCCCATTGCGGCCCATTCTTGGGTATCCTGCGGCGTGGCCGCTGCCTGGGCAATGGCGATGAGCAGTTTCAGCACCGCAATCTTTTGCACGGCCGTCCCGCCCAGTGCCCGGCACTCCCTGCCGCCGAATACGCGCAGGAGCCCCGCCTTGCCCATGTCGGCGATGGGAATCCATGCCTCGTCGAGCAGGTTGTATCTGTTTTCCGTCACATTCCCCCCTTTTTTCAGCAAGACGTTGTTTGTTCGTAGCCCCATTCCGGGGTGTAACTCCCGCCGAAATCGTTTCCAAACCCGTCTTCAAGCGTGCCGTCGGCCCTGAGTGCGGCGATGTACAGGGAAGGCCGCCCTCCATCCTTGGGCGCCACATACAAGTAGGGCGACAATCTGTTCAAAAGGTCGGCGGATGGTCTGTGGACGTTTTCCAACCAATTTTCCGGCACACGGACGATGTTTGCCATCAACCGGGAAGCAATCCGGGCCCGTTCCCTCCATTCGGGAGATCGCGCCGGGAACGTCACTTCCGAGCCGTCGGCAAGCAGACACTGCCCTCCGTTCATGCCTCGGCTACGGAGAAGCAGCACATCGGCTTCGGGCCGCTGCATCGCCCGGGTCGTAACCGTCTCTTCCGAAACGGTATTGCCCCACTGAGCCGTACTGTCGTAGGCGTGGTTCCGCAACGCCCGCTTGTCCTCCTCCAGCTTCCGCAGCGCAAGCGCCAAGGGCGAATCCGTCTCGTCCCTATCCGCATAGGTGGCCTCGAGCACTGGCCGGATGTCGTCCGGCAATCGAACGCTACGGCGTTGCGCCCATTGTTCGAGCGTGCGGCACAGGACATATGGGCTATAGACGTATCCCGTCTTGCCGAAAGCCTTCATGGGATTTTGCAGGGCTTCTTCCAGATCCGGAGTGAGTATCCATGCTTCGCGGCATGCCCCCGCAGGGCGTCGCATTTGGCGCGGCCCTTCGTCATGCCGCCACAAACGCCCCATACGCTGGAACAGCATGTCGGTAGGGCAGATGCGCGTCACCAGAAAATCGGCGTCGATGTCCAGCGACTGTTCCAGTACCTGCGTCCCGACGAGGATACGCCCTTTTTCCCCCCGCGCTTCCGATTTCGCGCCATACAGGGATGTCCACAGCGATTCGTTCCGTTCTCGGTCGGCGGGCGTGAACCGGGAGTGTAGCAGGCCGACTTCAACGTCCATGCCTGAGGCGCGGGCGGCCAGTCCTTTGTATATGGCTTGGGCCTCAGCGACCGTGTTCTCGATCCAGAGGATCTGTTGTCCGCCTTCCGAACGCAAAAGGGCTTCTTCGAGGGCCTCATCCTGCGTCTTGTCGCTGTGAAGCGTAACTGTTCTATCGAGCTTCAAGACGTTCTCGTCCGCGCCGGGGACTTCAATGAACCGATCCGACTGGGAGTCAATCGCCGTAATCAGAGGGTAGTCGGTGCGGGCAGGCTTGTGGGTGCCAAGGAATGCGGCCCGGCGGGGCTGCGTCAACGTTGCGCTCAGGATGATGACCGTGCAGTTCAGTTCCCGGAGCAGGGCGACCAGTTCATCAATGATTGTCCCTGTGTAGGTGTCGTAACTGTGGATTTCGTCAATGATGACGACCTTTCCCGCAAGACCGAAGGCCCGTACCGCTGAATGCCGGACACGGATCACCGCCATGAGCGCCTGATCGATAGTGCCTACGGCGAACGGAGCGAGAAGCCCGCGCTTGCCTGACTGGAACCACGGTTTGCCCGGAGCGGCGTCCTCGCCCATTTCTTGTTCGGAGAATGTCTTGAGCCATGCCTTTCCATGCAGGAGGAGGGGCGCTTGGAGACTGTCTTGAAGGAGAATGCGAGACAGGAACGCGTTAACGCGGTCATGGATTTTGTTGGAGGTCAACTGCGTGGGGAGCGCGAAGTAAATCCCTCCGGCCTTGCCCTGTTCCAACATCCGATAGGCCGCATACAACGCTGCTTCGGTTTTGCCCATCCCCATCGGGGCCTCAAGGATATAGACGCCCGGCCCGGAAACCTGATCAATGAAAGCTTGCTGCACCTCTCTCGGTGAAAAGCCGAAAAGCGCTTCAAAAGAAAGCCCCGTTTGCAAGGAGAGGGGAAGAAAACCCGCGTGGTCTAGAGCTTTCCGCACAAGCGGAGCCCAGTCCTTTTGCGGCTCGTCGAACAGTTCCCCGGAACCAATCCAGTCCGCAACCGTGGTCAGGCCCATCAGGAGCAATGCCTGTGTCTTTGACGACACGTCAGGCCAGCCTCGTTCTCCCATGATGAGGGCGAGCAGTTCCTCACGCCGTTTTTGCCATGCGTCGCCGCCATAGGCGTTGCACGAAGCCGTGTAGCTTTCTTTGGGGGGTACGCCATGATGACGGCCCACGATCTGAGGAATGAATACATTGCCCTGTACGGCCTTGAGCGCGGCGAAACTGATGGAGGCGTGCCCGCGCCAGTCCTGCTCCAATGAGGGATCGGCGTCCGCCAGTTCAGGGAAGGTACCCAGGGAACCGGCAGCCTGATGAATCTTGTGCTGGAACGTAGGGCACACTTTGCCTACATCATGAGCGGAAACTATGCGATCCACCCCTTCTGGATAAAACGGCAATGTGCATTTCGGCAGCCGTTCCAAGAGGAGCGCCGCAACCGCTCCCGTAATGAGGGCATGATCAAGCACCGTGCGGCCCGCGGCTGTTACGTCATGTACATTTCGGTAGGTTTTGGCAAGACACTCTGTTAGGGGTAAGGCTGTAAAGTCCTTTTTGGCGGTACGAGCGCGCAGCATTTTTATCCTCAACCCGTTGGGATGTCGAAGTATGTCGTCATAAAGTTTTTCTATAGTAGTTTGATGATAAATCTTTTTGAGTAAATGCTCAAACGGAAAAGAAGAAGGGGATAAACACCCCCACAAACGTGGGGAAAAGAACTGTCTTCTTTTCAAAACAGACTTGACTCTGGAAACACCCCCAGTTATTTTGAGGAAAATAGAGTTAAGTCTGTTAAAATTATTCTTGTATTTTTTTTGAAATAGGTCAAGCTTCACTAAAACCAAAATGATTTTTCATTTATTATAGCTAATTAACCGATATTGGACTCCAGTTTTTCTGTTTCCTCCACTTCCTCATACAGTTGTTTCGTCTTCACGCCGAGCGCGTCCGCGATGCGTACAAGCGTAGACAAACGACACTCTAAAATGCCGTTATCTCGCCGTGCTTTATTGATCGTTGCCGTTGACATGCCTGTCAACTCGGCAAATTCACGAACATTCAGTTTTTTCTCTTTCATTAATAGCTTGATATTACTAAGAATCACTTTTTTCATCCTTTTATTTGTGGTAGAAAACTAAAATTTTATTGACCTGTTTGTGGTAGAATGCTAAAACAAAGTCATGGAAAGGGCAATACGAAAACAGCCCCTACAAGAAATCTCACCTTCTTGTAGGGGCCTAACCACAAAACCCTAGAGCATAGGAGTATTGTATGGTTAATCAGAAGATTACCGATTCTCGCGGTACAGTCAAGCCTCGCGGCATTGACGCCCTGTTCGCCAACTATGCGGACGAAACCCGGCGCATGAAGGAAGAGGCCGCAGCAGCCCGTAAGCGCATGTTGAGCTTGCCGAACGTCACTGAAGGCCATGAGTACGGCAAGTGGTGGCTGTGCATCGTCTTCGCGCCCGGAACTTCGGAAACGGAGCCTCGCCGTCTGCACTGGTGCTACAACCAGAAGGGGGCCGAAGACTTCGCCCGTGACTACACGGAACGCGGTTGTTTCTGCGTAATCGCGCAGACGACCAAGCAGCCCGGCGACGACCTCTAGAGCGAACGAGGCCCGGCGGGAGACTTGTTTTAGGGGGGCAACTATTCTATGGTTGAAAAAAATAGTTGCTTAGGAGATTGCTATGGGAAGTGGTGGAATTAGGCCGGGCAGCGGTAGAAAGAAAGGGCGTACAAGCGTTGCCCCCGAAGATAAAGCCGTCGTAAAAAATGTAAGTCTGCGCCCCGACGAATGGGAAGCTCTTGACGCCGTTGCAGAGCAGGAGGGGTTGACGCGATCAGCCTTAATACGGCGTGAGCTATCGAAGTTGTTTAGTAAATATTTTGAAAAAAATAGTTGACTAAAATAGTTGACTAAAAATATAAGAAAAGGGTAAAAGGAATCAACGGCAAGAGAAATGAACAGCCCCCGGAGGTGTTACGAGCACCAGCCGAGGGCCTAACCAGAAACTCACTTCACAGGAGTGAATCATGGCTACAGCCACAATCACCGATCTTCAGTCTCTCGTCAATCGTCTCACTGCCGACAACAACCGTCTTCGCAACCTCGTGAAGCTCTATGAGGCGACCTTTGCCGCAATGAAGCCGGGCAAGTACTACGTCTGCTCGGATGACGGGGAGGTGTCGTCTTCGTACTGGAAGGGCGGGGCGGCGGAAACCTTCGCTTCGGAACTCGCCGCTGACGGGACGGGCGCGACGGTCGTTCTCGTGATCCGCCGTTATGAAGCTGACCCCGCCCCACGTGAAGACTTCGGCGTTCTGCCGGGCGTCGACTACCCCGCGACCCTTACCCCCGCCGTGGGCCTGTAGGAGGTGCGCCATGTCACAGTGCGAACTCATGCCCATGCCCGCGCCTTCGGTCGTCTTACACGACGGACGCCCCGCCACCACCTCTTTGGAGATCGCCAAGTTCTTTGGGAAGCGACATACGGATGTTTTGCGGGATATCAATAATATACTACCTAACTGCCCGGAAAAGTTTAGCCAACGCAATTTTGCGTCGGCTAACTACCTTGATGATCAAGCCAAGAACCGCCCCATGTTCATCATCTTCAAGGATGGCTTCATCCTCCTCGTCATGGGCTACACGGGCAAGAAGGCTCTCGTGATCAAGCTGGCCTACATCGAAGCCTTCAACGCGCTGGAGGCCGAGTTGCAGCGCCAGCGGGAAGGGGCCTTGCCGCCCGCCGACGCCCTCGCCCCGTCGCAACAGGCGCAGCTCAAGGCACTGGTCGACGCCAAGGTCGGCATGTTGCCGAAGGAGCACCAGCGCAAGGGCTACGGCGAAGTGTGGAGCCGCTTCGCCCGCCACTTCGAGATCGCCAAGTACACGCAACTGTCGCCGGAGAGGATGGCCGAGGCCGTGGAGTATTTGATCGGGCTGGAACTTAAGGTTGCGGAGCCCGCCCTGCCCGATATGAGGAGCTTGCCGCGCTTCGCAAGTTATGACCGATACGCGGCGAGCATTGAGGCGGCCTATACCATTCTTTCGAGGCTGAATATGCACGATGTGCAGTTCTCACAGGCGCGTCTTGGTACGCACCCTCTGCGCGGCGCGGACTGCTCACGGTTTTATAACGCCGTGATGCGTGAAGTGCAGATTTCTGCCGCAATGGTGGATGCGGCGCGCAA
>OBXD01000690.1_pt1 | contig 17623 bp, 15 predicted proteins | sample 1495381 | NCBI WGS metagenome assembly OBXD01 (sample SAMEA2580144, study PRJEB22360) | human gut metagenome | biome: human gut; feature: human-associated habitat; material: faeces | place: Denmark | collected 2008/2010 | reverse complement strand
GAAGGGGCCTTTCTCCAGAAAGGCCCCTTCTCCCTTCCCCCGATTCCTCCCGCTCCTCTCTTCTACAATCCATACTTGAAATACGCGGAACAGCTCCCTTCGGTGGACACCATGCAGGGCCCGACGGGATTGGCGGGCGTGCAGACCTTGCCGAACAGGGGGCACTCGTTGGGCGGCATCTTGCCCTTGAGCACTTCACCGCAGCGACAGCCGGGCAAGGGCTTGGTTTCAGGCAGGGAGAGTCCGAGACGGGCGAGGGCGTCGAAACGCTGGTAGGCCGGAGCCAGCGCGAGGCCGCTGTCGGGGATGACGCCGAGGCCGCGCCAGAGGGCGTCGGCGGTGCGGAACACCTGCGACAGGATGGCCCGTGCCTTGGGGTTGCCGTCGTCGTTGACGGCGCGGGGGTAGGCGTTCTCGACCTTGAATTCGCCCTCGCGGTACTGGCGGGCCATGCGGCAGAGCGCGTCGAGGATGTCGGCGGGCTCGAACCCGGCGACGATGGCGGGGCGCTTCCAGTCTTCGGCCACGAAGCGGAACGGCGAAAGGCCGAGGACAGTGGACACATGCCCCGGCAACAGGAAAGCGTCGATGCCGTTGTCGGGATCGCCGAGCAGGGCGGCAAGCGCCGGAGGCACGAGCTTGTGGCAGGAGAAAACGGCGAAGTTGTCCAGCTTGCGCTGTTCGGCGGCGAGGACGGTCGCCGCGACCGCCGGGGCGGTGGTCTCGAAGCCGACGCCGAGGAAAACGACCGTGGCATCGGGGTTGTCGGCGGCGAGGGTCAGGGCGTCGAGCGGGGAGTAAATGACGGATACGCGGGCTCCGTCGGCCTGCGCGTGCTTGAGGGAACGCCCGTCCGGGCCGGGAACGCGCATCAGGTCGCCGAAGGTGGCGATGATGACGTTCGGCTGTTCGGCGAGCTTGAGGAAGGCGGCGACTTCGCGGTCGTGGGTCACGCAGACCGGGCAGCCCGGCCCCGTGAGGTGGGTGACCTGCTCGGGAAGGAGCGTGCGCAGGCCGCCTCTGAAGATGGATACGGTATGGGTTCCGCAGACTTCCATAAACCGCATGGGGCGGTCGAGGAGGTCTTCGAGGCGGCGGAGCAGGGCTTGGCAGAGTTCGGGATCATGCAGCGTTGGCGTGGGCATGGGTTTCTCCGGGGCAAAGCGGTTGGGGCCGGACGGGGCATCCGGGGGCGCCGGTGCGGGCATCACGATCGGCGTCCCGCCTGTTGTAGCCTGTTTCCGGTGTTCGATAAAGGCTTGATTTCCGCCTGAGTGAGGCAAAATCGAGTGCGCTTGATCTTGTTTGTGCCCTTGGCTATGGTCAAGTGAACCTACCAGAGCCCTATCATGTCCTATTCCATTGTCCGTCGCCGTCGCCGCCCCAACGCCTCCCTGCTTGCCGAAGCGGTCAGAACCATCGGCAAGCGCCGCTTCGAAATCCGCCAGCAGGTATCCTGCCCGCTGGAGGACAGGAAGCTGCACTACCTCGTGGAAACGTGGTTTTTCTTTCCGCAGAGCCTCCAGATCAACCGCTGGAGCTATACGGCGACCGATTATCAGCAAAGCCTCAAGAACTATATCCGGCTCGGCGTGCCCATCAGGCCGCTGGAGTCGCTGCTTGGCGGCGAACTGCCTCCGCCTCTGCGGAAACTGGAGGCCGAGGAGGGCGGCGGTGAGGAGATCATCGAGCTGACGCTGCCGGAACAGTTCCCGGATATTCTCGAGGACTGTTCCAGGCGGCTTGATGACTTGTTGTGGCAAAATACGCCGGAAACCCGCGAACGTTACGAGGACAGCCTCAAACTGTTTTGCATTGCGTTCCGGGTTTCCCTGCTGGCGCGGAAAAACGCGGTGCTGGCCATTGAGGACGGCAGCGAGCGGACCCGGGCCGCCTATGATCTGACCCGTCTGGCTGTGGCGTGCCTGAAGCGGTACCGCAAATTGCTCGGCAAGCGGGCAAAGGCGGCGCGCAACCTTTTGCGGGCCCCGGCGTTCCTGTATTGCGACGAGTACCTGTCCATCATCACGACGAGGACGCTTGGCGAGATCGTGCGCCGCCTCTCGCCCGTGCACAAGTGCTCCACGTATATCCTTGCTTGTTTCGGAGCGCAGCGCGCCTACCGCCGGTCCTGCTATCCCGAAAGTATGCCCTCGAAGACCGGGGACAACGAGCTGCCCGTGTTCCGCTGGAGCGTGCTCAAGAAGTACGTGGACATGCCGCTGTTCCTGAACGTGCAGCGCCATTCCGGAAACTCGCTGCTGGAGCACGTGCTGTACAGCCTCATCGCGGCGGTGGCCATGAGCCTCGCGCTGACCGTGACGCTCCTGTGGGAAGGGGCCGGGTCCCTCAGCGCGCCGATCTTCGTGATCGCCGTTTTCGCCTATATCTGCCGCGAGCGCATCAAGGATGTGCTCAAGCATAAGCTGTTCAAGGTATTCGGCAAATGGATCCCCGATCGGGTGCTGCGCGTCTGCGACGGCTACGGCAGGCGTCTGGGGCATTGCGCCGAGCAGTTCCGGTTCGCGGATTGGGACAAGCTCCCCAAGGAAGTGCGCGTCCTGCGGAACAGGACGCATTTCGTGGACATCCTGAACGCGTTCCACAATGAAGATATTTTGTATTATTCAAAGAGGATCGACATCAAGGAGCTGCCAGATCCCTTCCATGAGGGCAAGAATCTGCTGCTGGACATTTCGCGCTTTGACATTTCGGACTTTCTGCGGCATGCCGATGAAGTTCTTGACGAACCTCAGGGCGGTATGGACGATGTGGTGGGGGGCGACAAGGTCTACCATGTGGACATGGTGCGCAAGATCACCCATCGCTGCGGCTCCGATCTGGAGCGGTTCCGTATCGTGCTGACCCACGCGGGCATCCGGCGCATCGACGAGATCAAGCCGCTGTTCATCACCACCGGCGACAACTATCATTAAGGACGACCATGAGCACAGCTTTTACCGACACCGAGCGCGCCATCCTGCGCATTGTCCAGTTCCAGCTCCCCGACACCCTGACCCCGTATGCGGACATCGCCCGCGAAGTGGGGACCGATGAGGAGACGGTGCTGAACCTTCTGCACCGCATGAAGGAAGACGGCTCCATCCGCCGTTTCGGAGCCAGCATCAAACACCAGAAGACCGGCTGGACGCACAACGCGATGGTCGCGTGGATCGTCGACGAGGCCGACAGCGACGCCATAGGCGAGGTGGCGGCCAAGAACCAGCGCATTTCCCACGTGTATTTCCGCCCGACTTCGGCCCCTGACTGGCCTTATACGCTGTATACGATGGTCCACGGGCGCAGCGAGGACGAATGCCTTCAGGTCATTGAGGAATTGCGGCGCGAGACGGCGCTTGACGAGTATGCCGTGCTTGACAGCCTTGAAGAATTGAAGAAAACGTCCATGACGTATTTTTAAGCCGGTTGGCCCGGCAAGGGCGGCGGCCTCTTTTTTGACGTGAAGACAGCGGCGCTTGCCGTTCAACCCAACGCTCTGAGGAGATTATGAAGACGACTCGTTCGGAAAAATTGTTTAAGGAAGCCTGTGAACTGATCCCCGGCGGCGTCAACAGCCCTGTGCGCGCCTGCCTCGGCGTGGGGGCCGATCCGCTGTTCATCGCTTCCGCCAAGGGGAGCCACGTGACCACCGTGGACGGCCAGGAGATGATCGATTTCGTGGAATCGTGGGGGCCGATGCTGCTCGGGCATTCCCATCCCGAGGTGACCAAGGCGGTCGTCGAAGCCGCCGGAAAGGGCACCAGCTACGGCGCTCCCTGTCCCGCCGAGGTCGAGCTTGCCCGCATGGTCGTGGACGCGTTCCCCGGCATGGATATGGTGCGCATGGTGAACTCGGGCACGGAGGCGACCATGTCCGCCCTGCGTCTGGCCCGTGGCGTGACCGGACGCACCAAGGTGTTGAAGTTCATCGGCTGTTATCATGGCCATGCCGATCCCTTCCTTGCCAGCGCGGGTTCCGGCGTGGCGACCCTTTCCATCCCCGGCACGCCGGGCGTGCCGGAAAGCACGGTCCGTGACACCCTGCTTGCCCCCTACAATGACGTGCGGGCCGTCGAGGACATTTTCCACCTGTACGGCAAGGACATCGCGGCGATCATCGTGGAGCCCATTGCCGGAAACATGGGCCTCGTGCTGCCGGAGGAAGGCTTCCTCAAGGCGCTGCGGGCCCTGTGCGACACGCACGGCGCGCTGCTCATCATGGATGAGGTGATCACCGGCTTCCGCGCCGAGTACGGCGGGGCGCAGACCCGTTTCGGCATCACGCCCGATCTGACCACCCTCGGCAAGATCATCGGCGGCGGCCTGCCCGTTGGGGCGTTCGGCGGCAAACGCGAGTACATGAGCCGTGTGGCTCCCGCCGGGGACGTGTATCAGGCCGGGACGCTTTCCGGGAATCCGCTCGCCATGGCTGCGGGCATCGCCACGCTCTCCGTGCTCAAGGCCAGCGATTACGCCGCGCTTGAGGCCCGCGTGGAAGCCTTCGCCGCCGAGCTGGAATCCATCCTGCGCGGCAAGGGCGTGCCCGTGACGGTCAACCGCCTTGCCTCCATGTATACGGTGTTCTTCTCCGACGGGCCGCTCCGCAACTTTGAGGATGTGAAGAATTCGGATACGGAGATGTACTCCCGTTTCTTCCGCGCCATGCGCGAGCGGAACATCTTCGTGGCTCCGTCCGCCTTTGAAGTGGCGATGGTTTCCTTCGCCCATACCGAAGAGGACTTTGCCAAGACGCTTGACGCCGTGCGCGGCATCAAGCTGTAGAAGGGCGTTCGCGGCGGCTGGCGAATCTCCGCGTGCGCTGCTCGTTCCGCGCTCACGGTTTCGCCGCCCTTTGGGCCGTATTCTCTCTTAATCCGCTCAAAACGAAACGGTTCCGTATCCGGTTTTTGCCGGACACGGAACCGTTTCGTTTTTGTGTCATCAGGTTTGCCCCGTTGCGCGGCTGTGGAGACGCCGAGGCCGGGGATCAGGGCGACGGGGGTGCCTGTTTGTCCCGTTGGGGCGCACCGTCCGTGCCCTGCGTCCATTCGGGAGGTGGTGCGGCGAGCAGCTTCAGCAGTTCCGCGGACGCGCCGGAACGCCGGGCGGCCTCTTCCGGGAACATACCGTTTTCGTCCGGGACGTCCGGCTTCGCCCCGGACGCCAGCATCATGCGGATCATGCGTTTTCCGGTTGCTTCGTCCACATGGCCGAGCATCGAGGCGACGCAGACGAGCGGTTCGCCCGCGTCCGGGCCCGCCTCGGTCCGTCGGGCCGCCCAGCAACGGATGGCGTCCGGTTTCCGCCAGAGGCCCTTGGGCACGATGCGGCCGCCTCCGCTCCAGGCTTGAATGATGAGTTTCATGTCCGTGGGGCTGTTCCAGTCGTCCACGGCCTTTTCGAGCAGTTTGTCCGTGGGCGTTTGTTCCTCCAGCCATGCCGCGGCGCACAGATGCCGCCCCGCCTTTCTCCAGCGCTCGCGGCCCAGCGCGGCCCGGATGTCGCACAGATCGGCCAGAGCGGGCGCGGCTTCCCTGACTTCCCGAGGCAAGGCGACGTCGTCCCGCAGGGCGGCGAGCAGCAGCCAGACGGAAAACATGGGCGTGCTGTTGCGGTGATACCACGGGTAGGAGGAAAGCCCCGAGGGGCTGAACCAGATGGTGGTGCCCGGCGGCCGTTTCCGCAGGTTTTCGTTGCCTTCCAGCAGTGCCGGGCCCAGAACGTCGCCCGGGATATCCCATGCCGACCATTCGGCGAGGAGTACCCCCGCAAGCTTGTCGGGATCGGCCCGGAAGCCCGGATCGGTCAGGACCCGCAGCATGAGCGGGGAAGCCTTCGGCCACAGGCATTTGAGCAGCGCGGCCCGGCGTCCCGACTCCGCGTCCCGGAACCCGCCGTTCCGCCAGTACCAGGGGGAAACGCGCCCGGAATCCCCGGGCAACGGGGAAAGGCCGATATGGTCCGGAATGTACGGCAGATCGGTATCGTTGTTTTGGATATTGTACCGCTCATCTTCGGGCAGGGAGGCCGCGGCGCCCTGAACGGCGGCGACATAGGCGAGCTCGCCCTCGTTCGTGGCAAGAGAGGCGTAGGAAAGGAACCCCTTCGCCTCCAGACGGTATTTCCTCCCCCGGATTTGCACGGTTTTGCTTTGCTGGAGGTTCACGACCATCCTGCCTTCCTGTTTCCCCCGGTTTTCCCAGAAAGGCAGGCGCGCGGCCATCTCGTCGGCACCCAGTTCCTGAATGATGTCCAGCGCGAGCCTGCCTTCTCTGTCCGGCGTCGTGTCCCGCGCGCCCATGCAGTGCAGCAGGAGCAGGGCGGCGGGGTTGGCGCGGGCTGCGGCGATGTGCAGGGGGGTCCGCCCTTGGGCGTCCGTAAGCTGCACCATGCGGAGCAGGGGGGACGGCGGGCTCAGCACTCCGCGCAGGACGGCCGGGTCCGCATCGCGCTCCAGCAGGACATGCAGGAGCGTCGTCTCGTCGTTGCGGAGCGCCCCTTCGTCCGAATGCAGCAAAGCCTCTTTCACGGCGGGGGCGTTCTTGGAATCGCACAGGGCGAGGAGTTGCGGCATGTCCGTATAGCGGGGCTTCCCGCCTTCGCGGGAAAGTAACATGCGGATCCCTAAAACGACTCCCGCGAGCAGTAATAAAAGGATAAGGCCGAATTTCATCCCTTGCCTTGTCGTATTCCCCATACCTCCTCCTTTCGGCCCGTCCGCGTCGGAGTATTCGAAGATCCGCCCTTGCCGCTTCCCCGCCGCCGTCCCACCTTCGGCAGGCTGTTTCCTCAGGTGCGTTCCCGGCGGTTCCTTTCTTTTGCAGTGCCGGGAAGGGGACGGCAAGGTTCCGCCCGTAGCGCCGCCATGGCCGCCATTCCGTCCCGTTTACGAATAGTTTTGAAAGGAAAGGGGGAAGATGCGTGAGGGGCTTCTCTGGAACGTTCCCGCCTCCCCACAGTTCCTTTACCTCCAGATTTCCACTTCATGGACAACACGGGACCGGGCGTCTTCGGGGAGCTCGGCATACTCGACGGGGGTGAAGCGGAGACATTCGGAGCCGTCGGGGCACCGTACGGAACCGAAAAATTCTTCTTTGGGGCGGGTAAAGAGGGAGTACTCGGAGGGGTACAGCGTGCGGTAAACGACAACGAGGGTATCGTCCCTGGTATCGAGGGCCTCCCCTACGATCTGATAATAACGGTTTTTGTAGTGGCGGAAGAAAGTCGTCATGAAGATCTCCTCTAATGGAAAAAAGGGGGGAGTATATGGGGGAGTACTCCCCCTAGAGAGATGCAGAAAGGGGGTTCTGCTCTCGCCCGTGACTGAGAGTGTTGAGTATAACCTATAATAAAATAAGATGATTTTTGAAAATTTCCCGCGGAGTACTCTAAGAAGGATAGGGGGGTATCCGAGGGCGTAACAGGGGGGGAGTACAGGCGTTTCGCATTGCTTTTGCATGAGACTACTCCCTCTCATGTAAGGTTTTTTGATATAAGTACTCCTATGATACTCCTTACGGAAAAGGGAGTTTTTTGCCAGAAGGGGGTTGCCGGAGGTGCTCCGGTTGAAAACGGTCACTGTTCGTAAAGCAACTTGCCACCAACTTTCAAACGTATGCTTTATGCAGGAGAAAACCATGTCGAACGATCTTATCACCACCTTTCATGATCTCGTTCTCGAAAGCCCTATCGGTGCTAAGGCTATCGCGCAGGCTGTCGGGAAGCCCTATTCGACCCTTCTGCGTGAAGTGAATCCCTATGACACCGGCGCGAAGCTCGGTGCCGAGACACTCATGCACATCATGAAGACTACCGGCAATGTGACGCCGCTGGAAAAGATGGCCCTGGAAATGGGTTATCGTCTGGAACCCGCGGAAGGCATGGGTTCCACGGTGCGCGCCTAACCCGGTTGGAAGAATACTTGATTTGTATTCAGCAGCGGGAGGGCGCCTTCGGGCGGCCCTCCCGAAAGATTCAAAGGGTCTTGAGCGATTCCTGAACGGCGTCGATAATGCTTCTGGGCGTTGAAGCCCCCGCCGTGAGGCCAATGAAGCCGTACGGCTTCAGCGCCTCAAGAGGCAGCTCTTCCGGTACTTCGATGTGCCACACCGCAATGCCGCAGCTTTCCGCCACATCGGCCAGACGGCGCGTGTTTCCGCTTGTTTTTCCCCCTACGACGATCATCGCCTCCGCCTGTTGCGAAATCATCAGCGCTTCCTGCTGACGCCTGCGCGTCGCGTCGCAGATGGTTTCGAGCACGGATAGGGAATGCCCTTCCGCGAGCGTTTTTTTGATGGCTTCGAATTCCTCGCGTTCCTGCGTGGTTTGAGCCGCCAGCACCACATTGTGGGTATCTTTGAACGTCTGTTTTTCTTTTAATTCCTTCAAGCTCCCAAACACGAGGCATGGGCCGTTGGCATAGGAGACGAGCCCCTGCACTTCCGGATGTTCGGCCTCGCCGAACAGGTAGAGAGAAGTCCCCTGCCGGGTGGCCTCGTCGATGGCGAGCTGCGCCTGCTTGACTTTAGGGCATGTCGCGTCAAGGACATGCGCCCCGAGGTCGAGCAGGCGCGCTTCGTCTTCGCGCGGTACGCCGTGTGCCCGGATGATGACGGTGTCCCCCGGCTGCACGGCGTCAAGCGAGTGCGCGAGGACGACCCCCTGCTGCATGTACGTGTTCATGACTTGCGGGTTGTGGATGATGGGGCCGAGCATGACCAGCCTGCCGGAGCTGCGGGCCCTGTGTTCCTTGAGAGCCTGATCGAGCTTGCGCAGGGCAAGCCCCACCCCCATGCAAAACCCCGCCGTTTTGGCGCGCAATACTGTTGCCATACGTTCTCCTCAATGCTGTCGCTGGATTAAAGAGGCTTAGCTTCAAAAAAGTATAGAAATCTAGGGAAGGAAAATAGTTCTGAAAAAGCTTTTTTCCCTCGAGCCCGCCAGCGCGGAGCCCATCCTTTCTCGTCTTTCGTACTCAACGATTTTCTCCCCCGCAGCGTTTCCGGAATCGGAGCCTTTTGGCACGGAATACATTGCAAGGTAAACAGCCCTACTGTCGTCTTTTTCCGCCTTGAAGCCGCGGGCCGAGGAATCGGATGGTGTACGGGACGATGAGAATCTTGCCGGGGCCGTCGTCCGCAGGATCGGAAATAAGGCTCTCGCGGGAAAGCTGATGGAGGGCCCCGGGCTCAATACTGGAATCGAACAGCATGAGCGTATCGCCGACCACATCGTTGCAGCAGGTCCAATGCCGTATCACCGCTTCTGTAGGGTATAGGATCCGGACGAACTGGAGCAGTACGGCGTTGCGTTCGCCGCGCCGCAGCCAGTCGGCGATGGCGTCCCAGAGGACGGCGGGGGAAGGAGCGCTCGGGCCGGGAAAATGGGTCGGAAAGGGGCGGGCCGTCAGCAGCGAACCCTGTTTCTCCAGGCGCGACAACATGGCGTCCACCCAGTCCACATAGTCTGTCCGCTGCTCGAGAAGGGCACAGAACGATTCCTCATCGCGGGCGGCGTCGAGCAAGGCTTCGTGCAGGATAGCGCGGCAGGTGAGCAGCCGCGTGGCATTGATGTGCCGCATGGCGTTGATCACCGCATAGGCGGCGCAAAAAACATCGAGTTGTCCCTGATAGGCCGGATTCATGGCAATTCCTCACGGGAGGGAAGTGTGCCGGGAGCGGCGAGGGAGGTCAACTGGATTTTGGGCCATAAAGGGCCGTATTGGGCGATCCTCCGGGATGACGGCGGGTTCCGGCAGAGAAATCATGCCGCAGGTACTGGACAACGGGAAGGCGTCGTGGTAAAAAGACAACTGTATTTATATATCTGGATACCTTGATATGGATATGTGAGGATTCCGTATCCGGCATATCAAGATGGAACAAGGTCAATTTACAGGCGATGTCCGTTTCGTCGCCCGATTAAGGAGCTATACCATGCAGCCCGAAAAAGGCAGATATTTCTTTACGTCCGAGTCCGTGACCGAAGGTCATCCCGATAAGGTCGCCGACCAGATTTCCGACGCCATCCTTGATACATTGATTGAACAGGATCCCGGCTCCCGTGTGGCTTGCGAAACCCTCGTGACGACCGGCATGGCCGTCATCGCAGGTGAAATCAGCACCAAGGGCTATGCCGATCTGCCGAAGGTCGTCCGCGAAACCATCAAGGAAATCGGCTACAACAGCTCCGAAATGGGCTTTGACTGGCAGACGTGCGCCGTTATTTCCTCCATCGACCATCAGTCCGGCGACATTGCGCAGGGCGTGGACCGTGAGGACCCGGAAAACCAGGGTGCCGGCGATCAGGGCATGATGTTCGGGTTCGCGTGCAACGAGACTCCGACTCTCATGCCCGCTCCCATCTACTGGGCGCACCAGCTTTCGCAGCAGCTCACCAAGGCCCGCAAGGACGGTCTGGTGGACTTCTTCCGTCCCGACGGCAAAACGCAGGTTTCTTTTGAATACGTCGACGGCAAGCCGATCCGCATCAACAACGTGGTCGTGTCCACGCAGCACGCCGCGTCCGCTTCCCAGGCCGATATCATCGAAGCCGTGAAGCGCACGGTCATCCGTCCCGTGCTGGAACCCACCGGTCTGTTCGACGAGAAGGATTGCGAGATCTTTATCAACACCACGGGCCGTTTCGTTGTCGGCGGCCCCATGGGTGACTGCGGCCTGACCGGGCGCAAGATCATTCAGGATACCTACGGCGGTTCCGGGCATCACGGCGGCGGCGCCTTCTCCGGGAAGGACCCCTCCAAGGTCGACCGTTCCGCCGCCTATATGGGCCGCTATGTGGCCAAGAACGTGGTCGCCGCCGGTTTGGCCCCGCGTTGCGAAGTGCAGATCGCGTATTGCATCGGCGTGGCCGAGCCCGTGTCCGTGCTGGTGTCCTCCCTCGGCACGAGCGATATCCCGGACGAAGTGCTCACCAAGGCCGTACGTGAAGTGTTCGACCTGCGCCCCTACCACATCACGAAGCGCCTCGATCTGCTCCGCCCCATCTACAAGAAGACCTCCTGCTACGGCCACTTCGGCCGCGAACTCCCCGAATTCACGTGGGAACACACTGATGCAGCCGCCGATCTCCGCACCGCCGCGAAGGTTTGAGCGCGGTCCGTACAGTCATACTCTCTGAAAGGTCTTTTTTGAGCGTCAAGCTCAGCGCTTGAGACCTTTATGGGAACAGGAAAGACGCCTCTACGGGGGCGTCTTTTTTGCTGGCAAATCGTTCGCGTTAGAGATAATCCCGAGAGAGATTCTATGTATGCGGAGGGGTTCAGTGAGAGTCAGCAATATCCAAAAGTGGTTCTTTTCGGAAAAAGCCTTTCGGGATCAGCTTCGGAGCTGGGGCTGGATTTATCTCTTTTTTGCAAGTTTTTCTTTGTTGACGGGATTGATTTCATTCGGGGTTACACTGCGCTGGTTTCCTATCTCTGACATGCTGCGTGCATTGCTGCTTGATAGTCTGCTGACGTTGCCGGTGATGTTCCTTCCAGGAATGCTTGCTACGGGAGTTTTGGTCCTGTTTTTTGTGCCATTTTTTGCGGCGACCCTATCGAATGTCGTGCATATTCTGTTGTATCATGCTCCTATATCGACGTTTGCAATCCAGTCCATCTTTGAGACGACCTCTAATGAAGCAAGGGAATTTGCCACGGACTTTTTTTCTATTCCCAATGCGCTCATTCTCATAGTCGTTTTTGTGATACCGCTTTTCCTCCTTGTGAAGGCTGTCCTGGCCAGAAAAAGATTCTCGCGGCCTTCTCTTCAGTGGTGTGTACTGGCCTTGATTCTTTGCACTCCTATCGCCTATTCAGCCGTGCGTAAAGGGCCGCGTTTGCTTGCCTCTCACGGAGTATACCAGTTTTGCACGACTCTCTGTCGCTATACTGATGAAATACGGGCTGTGGATTATACGGTACGCTCCGAGAGACAAAACTTGTCGCTGGCTCCTGTGGCTTTTTTGGATGGCGATCCTGCCATGCCGCGTACCTATGTGTTCATCGTCGGGGAATCAGCGAATCGGAATCATCTTTCCTTGTATGGCTACAAGCGGAACACGACGCCGAAACTGGAGGCCATGCGGGATGAGCTGGTTGTCTTTGAGGATGTCATCAGCCCGGACACCCATACAATCCCCAGTTTGCGAAAAGTCCTTCTTTTTTCAGAATTGCAGAAAGGTGACACCATTCTGACCAGCCCATCCGTTTTGACTCTTCTGAACAGTGCCGGATTTACGACATACTGGATTTCCAACCAGGCTGTGAATGTGGAGGGAGCTACAGGGGTGCGGTTGTTCGCTGAAGACGCAAAGCAGGTTTCGTTCCTCAATATGGCCCGTGATGAGGGCCGGAGCGTGAGCTATGACTCGGTATTATTGCCGGAGTTGGAAAAGATACTCGGTAACTCGGTGGAGCGTAAGGCTATTTTTATTCATTTAATGGGCTCCCATCTGACGTATGCGTTGCGGTATCCTCCGGAATTCGGCGTGTTTTCTTCTACGGACGATATCCCCACAAAGCCGTGGCGGACGGAAAGCGAAAAACAGTATGTCAATACGTACGACAATTCCATACGGTACACGGACCACATCGTGTCCAGCGTCATCAATGCCGTAAAACGGAAGGGCGGGGACGCCTTTGTTGTATATTTTTCGGATCATGGGCAGGAAGTGTATGATACGCGCCCGGTACGCGGGCAAATAGCCAATGATCCTTCGAAGCATATGCTGGATATTCCGTTCCTGTGCTGGTTTTCTCCCGAATACCAGCGCAGGAACGCCGAGTTCATGCAGCGGGTGAAAGGGGCCATCCACAAACCTTGGATGACGTCAGGGTTCGCCGATGCTGCCGCGGAGCTTGCCCGGCTTTCGTTCGGAGGAGGCAAACCGGAAAAAGCCCCTTTCTCGGCAAGCTATGAACCTTGGGTCCGGTACGCTCCCAATGGAAGCAGGTACGACTCGTTGGATAAATAGCGTATTCCACGCTTGACATCGGCTTTGTTTCCTTGAACTGTAGCCAATACGCGCTGCGGCGCGACATTCCCGTTTTTTCGACGGGGCTAAAACATACTACGAGAGTCAGGCCATGATAGTTGCAGACGTTCATAATCATACCAACGCGTCCCACGGCAAGGCGTCCGTTGGCGAGATGTATGCCGCCGCCAAGGATCGCGGCCTTGCCGTATACGGTTTTTCCGAGCATTCCCCCCGCCCCGAGGCCTATTCCTATCCTGTGGAATACCGGGAACACCTGCGCCAGAATTTCGTGCGCTACGCCAGCGAAGTCATGCAGCTCCGCGCCTTGTCGGGCTCGCCCAAGGTGCTGCTCGGCATGGAGCTGGATTGGTTCCCCTCCGAGCGGCCCTTCATGGAGGCCGCCGTCGCGGCGTATCCGTTCGACTACATCATCGGAGGCATCCATTTCCTTGGTTCGTGGGGGTTCGACTTCACACAGGACGACTGGAAGATCAGCCCGCAGCAGTGCTACACGCGTTATGAAAATTACTTCCGTACGTTGGCGGACATGGCCCGCAGCGGGCTGGTGGACATCGCCGCGCATCCCGACATCATCAAGCTGTATTCCGTGGATGTATTCCATCAATGGCTCGCCATGCCGGAGAGCCTTGCCCTGATCAGCGAGGCTTTGACGGCTATCCGCGACAATGGGCTGGTAATGGAGATATCCTCCGCCGGGCTGCGCAAGCCGTGCAATGAGATTTATCCTCACCCGGCGATCATGAAGCTGGCTTCGGATCTGGGTGTGAAGATCAGCTTTGGGTCCGATGCGCATTGTCCGAACACGCCCGCCTACGCATTCGATCAGCTGGAAGCCTATGCCCGTTCCTACGGCTACACGTCCAGCGTCATTTTTGAGAACAGGAAGCCCCGCGAGATCGGTTTTTAGAAGATTGGGAGGGGAGAGGGCCCCTTTCTGAAGAAAGGGGCCTCCTCCCCCCCACCTACCTGCTTACCATCTTTACTCATCAAACGTGGGCCGGTTCTCCGCCTTGATGGCTTTGCGGACATCGACGAATTCGGGCTCGCCCCACGGAAGGGCGGGGGTGCGCTTGGGCGCCACATTGACGAAGGTGCTCTCGCCGTTGATCTGAACGCGCACGGCTATGGTCCCGTCGGGAGACGCCTCGGCGGCCGCCTTTGGGCGAGTAGGAGGCCACGAGGCTGGCCGCGTCCTGAAGCGTTTCATTGTCCCACGGGGTGAGCTGGCGGGCAAGTGCGAAAGGGCTCGGAAAGTCACGCACGCGGAGGATGGCGTCGCCGGGACGGACCAGACGCTCCAGCGCCGAGTTGTCCGCTTCGTTGCGGCCCATCGACAGCCAGTGCTCACCGAACCAGTACTGACGCCCGATGTTGGACAATTCGAAGTCTTCAACCGTCGGCTCTTTGAGGCGCGTCAGGACCGGCCAATAGCGCCGGGAGTTTTCCTTTTCCGCCAGTTTGCACCCTCCGGCGGGTGTGGGGATCTCTTTCAGGCCCATTTGATCGGCCAACGCCATTTGGGACTTCCGGCCGCGCCCGAAGATACCGAGCAGCTTGTTGCGATCCACCAAGCCCGAGATTTCAGGGGCGGTCGGATCGAGCAGTTGGGCGCTGAGCGGACGGAGGAGGGACTCCTTAACCTCTGCGTCGCGGCGGATGACATTGAGGGTGTCGCGGCGCTGGGACATGGGGCGCTGCCCGAGCACTTCACCGGAGATAAGGAATGACGCTCCCCATTTTTTCATGAGTTCCCGCGCTTTGCGCATCATGAGGATTTTGCAGTCGACACAGGGGTTCATGACTTTGCCGAAACCGTGGGCGGGGCGTTCCCTCAGGAGGCGCACGAACGCTTCACCGACGTCCACGGCTTCCACCTCAAGGCCGTACACCTTCTCCCAGTGGGGGATCAATTGCGGCTTGCCGAAAAAGGGGGTGACAAAATGCAGGCAACGGACAACCAGCCCTTGTTCCATGATCAGGCGGGCAGCGAGGATGCTGTCCAGCCCGCCGGAAAACAGGGCAAATGCATGCGGAGTGGAGGTATTCATAAAGCTATTCTACTGCGCCGGATACATGAACACAAGCGTCTGTTGTGTTGGCGCACAAGGGAAAAGGGCATGGCGTCGGCGTTTGCCGGATCGCACATGCCCTTTTTTATGGGGGCATCGTCCGATGCCCCAAATGAGGTGTGGGAGAACCGCGGGACGCATACGGGTTCTCTCGCCCCCCTTACACAGCGGAAAAGCTGACTTTAGGGATGATCTTTGAACTTGTTCATCAGGTGTTCGTTGCCGCTGTGGCAGGGCGTACAGTCCATGACGCTCTTCATGTTGTCGGCTTCCTTGCCCTTGGCGTGGCATTCGCCGCAGGTAGTGACGGATTGCGGAGCAGCGAGAGCGGGCTTGAAGGTTCCGTCGATTTTAGCGTTCATGATTTCGACGGCCTTGTAGGTGACGTCGGCGGTGAGGCGGCCGCAGCGCTCGCTGCGCGCCTTGGAGTTTGCCTCAACCTTGTTTTCGAAGCACCATCGGCTCAGGGAGACGTGACACAGTACGGAATCGGCTACGCTGGTGGGAAGATCGCCCTTCACGCCCTTGGCGGCCTCGCCGGGGTTGAAGATGGGCAGTTTCGCCGTTTCGTACCAGCGGTAGAGTTCCGACACCATCGCGTTGCGTTCCTTTCTTCCCCAGAAAAGGGCGTAAGCCGAAGCGGGGCCGAGCAGCGCGCCGCAGATGGTGCCCCAGTCGGAGATGCCGCCCTTGCCGACTTCGAGCATGGCAAAGGGGAACTGATTGTACGGGGTGCCGTATTTTTCGCCCATAAGGCCCACGATGGCGTAGAATGCGCCGTACGCGCATCCCAAGCCCTTGTGCCAGTAGCCGTCATAGGCCACGGCGGCGCATTCCTTCGGGTCAAGCTTATGGGGCTTCCAACCAAAGTCCCCGTTGATTTGCTCAAAGCGTTTGGTCTTGGGATCCGCCGCAATACTGGTCCCCACAACGGATGCGACGGTACCGCCGACGGCGAGTCCGCCCAATGCCCCAAGCATCGCTCTTCTGGTCAGTTCCATAGCCACTCCTCCTTGCAAGCTCGTTTGTTCTTTTCTGCTCAATATCGTTTTTGCCCGTCACAGAGGACGTCCGTTCGGCATTTTTACCGATATTGGGTGATAAAAAGAGCCTTCTAAGCTTTTGTCCGCGACGCATGGCCTGCGTACAGACGTTTATCGAACGGGTTGTTCGACAATTCACGTGAAGGATGCCTCCAATCCATTATTCTGTCAATGGGGATTAACGGAAAAAGAGGACAGCTCCGTATGAGAACTTTGCGTTTCTGAGTGGTTAGAGGGCAAAAAAAGTGCCCCGGGCGATTACACCGAGGGGCACCTTTTTTCATCTGGGGAAAACTACTTGGTTTCGTGGAGCCACGCCTTCATCTTTTCCAGCTGGCGCGCCACGGACAACGGGCCGGTACCGCCGGGGGCGTTCCTGCGGGCGACGGCGGCGCGGTATTCGAGCACGTCGAACACATCGGGGCCGATGCGATCGCACAGGCCCTGAAGCGCGTCAAGCGGCAGGGCTTCGAGCGAGAGGTTCTTCCCTTCGGCCAGCGCCACGGCGGAACCCGTGATGTGGTGGGCTTCGCGGAAGGGAATGCCCTTTGTGACCAGGTAGTCCGCAAGCTCGGTCGCGTTAAGGAAACCGGCGGTGAGGGCGCGGGCCATGCGGACTTCATCGAAGCGCAGGGCCTTCATCATGCCCGCCATAAGCTCCAGGGACGTGCTCAGGGTGTGGTCGGCGTCAAGGAAAGGCTCCTTGTCTTCCTGGAGGTCACGGTTGTAAGTCAGGGGGAGGCCCTTCAGGATGGTGAGCATGGCGGTCAAATCGCCGTACACCCGGCCCACCTTGCCGCGCATGATTTCGGCGACGTCGGGGTTTTTCTTCTGGGGCATGATGGAGGAGCCCGTGGCATAGGCGTCGGGCAGCTTCACGAAGCCGAAGGCCGGGTTCGACCACAGGATGATCTCCTCGCAGCAGCGGGAGAGGTGCATCATGGCCGTGCTGGCGCAGAACAGGGCTTCGATGACGAAATCCCGGTCGGACACGGCGTCCATGCTGTTGTCGAATGTGCCGTACATGTCCAGCTCGCGGGCCACGGATGCGGGATCGAGCGGGTAGGTCGTCCCGGCGAGGGCGGCCGCGCCGAGGGGGCTGATGCGGGTGCGCTTTTCGCAGTCGGCCATGCGCTGGACGTCGCGGCGGAGCATCCAGGCATAGGCGAGCAGGTGATGGGCGAGGCTGACGGGCTGCGCGGGCTGGAGGTGGGTGCAGCCGGGGAGGATGGTGTCCTGATGTTCTTCGGCGCGGGCCATGTATACGGCGGCCAGTTCGCGGGCGAGGCGCTGCCATTCGCGGAGCCGGTCGGAGACGAACAGGCGGAAGTCGAGCGCGACCTGATCGTTGCGGCTGCGGCCCGTGTGGAGCTTCTTGCCCACGTCGCCCACGAGTTCGGTGAGGCGGCTTTCGATGTTCATGTGGACGTCTTCCAGTTCTTTTTTCCACTGGAAGGTGCCGTCCTCGATTTCCGCGCGCACGGCGGCGAGGCCGGCGACGAGCTGATC
>OBXD01000676.1_pt1 | contig 17893 bp, 9 predicted proteins | sample 1495381 | NCBI WGS metagenome assembly OBXD01 (sample SAMEA2580144, study PRJEB22360) | human gut metagenome | biome: human gut; feature: human-associated habitat; material: faeces | place: Denmark | collected 2008/2010 | reverse complement strand
TTCCCTATAATGGACGGCAGTCTCTCCTGCCGCAAACAGTTCAACGATCAATAAAAGCGGATACGGTTATCTTCCACATCAGCTTTGTTAACCAATGACTGAATAGCCTGGAAACCAAAACGGTAAGCGTTAGAAGCATCCAATGCTTTGATTTCAGCAGCTTCGTCATAATTCTTGGCGTCCTTGTTCTGTTCGTATACCTTGAACACATATACACCGTTGTTGCCGACAACCGGAGCGCTCAACTGATCTTTCTGAGCCAAGGAAACCATTGCATTCAACTTCGGCTCAACCCCGATACCTGCGATACGGCGTGTTGCAAAGCTAACGAACTTAACAGAATCTGCAGAAGAATTCATAGCCTGAGCATAAGCATCGACAGAACTCAGATTTTTAGCAGACAGGTCTTGTGCGATCTTTTCACCCTTCTTCTGAGCGATCAACTCTGATTTCAACATCGGAGTAACAGATTCCAAAGAACGATAACCTTCCGGCAACGTACCCTGAATAGCTGTGATCACAAACTTATCGTCACATTCAAAAATTTCAGAAATATCGCCTTTGTTGTTCTGGAACGCCCAACGGATTACCGGACGGGAATTCTTGATAGAACCCAGCAACTGGTCGTTAGCAGTTACTGTCACATTTGACAACAAGTTGTAACCGGCCTCTTTAGCGGCATCATCCAATTTATCTATATTCTGGTTCTTTGAAATGAACTGGTTCAATTCATTATAGATGTTACCATAAGTCTTTGTACTCGGAGATACGGTCATATCAATATCTGCTACTTTGTATTTGTCTACATTTGTAGTCTTATCGGTAACTTTGATGATATGTGTACCATACAAAGATTTTACAATTGAATAGTCATTGACCGGAGTCGAGAAAACAGCTTTTTTGAAATCATCATTTACACCTCTCAAAGCTGTCGCTTCAGTAAACCAGCCCAGTTCACCCCCTTTTTCAGCAGCCTGGTCAGCTGAATATTCCTTTGCCAAGGCAACAAAGTCACCACCTTTCTTCAGTACATTCAACAAACTATCGGCTTTTGCTTTGATAGCAGCTTCATCGCCTGTATTTGCCAACATAATATGACTGACCTTCACAGAATCAGGAGCAACGGTTTTATCGACCAACTTAAACAATCTGTATTTATCGTTTTCAAAAACAAGGCCGTATACGTCACCAACATTTGCAGTCTTTACAAATTGCTTCATTTCAGGATCCAATGCATTCTCTGTAAAGAAAGCGTCCATATAAGGTATTTCAGAATTTTCCGTCACCAAATCAGCCACTTTTTCAGAAGTAGCCAACTCGCTCTTCAAAGATTCGATTTCAGCACTTGCTTTGTCGTAGTCTTCTTTGCTCGGACGGATATCGACAGCGATATATTTGATTACTTTTCCTTCTTTCTGCTTGAACAACTCCTTACGCTGATTGTACAGCTTTTCGATATCACTCTTGCTTACCTGTATAGTTGAATCAGGAATAGAAGCATAAGATTGCATTGCATAAACGATATCAGAGCTTACAGCCGAGCCATCGAAAGCATCTTTTGCATCCAGTTTGTTAGCAGAAACAGCCTTACTCAACAGAGTTGTATACTTCTGTTCCAAACGCTGACGTTTGATATTCTTTTCCCAGAACATCCAGAACTGACGCCCCTGCAACAACTGTGCCTGCTGGTCAGCGGGATAGTTGGCAATATTATCGTCATCGATAGTCTTTAAGAAATTTAATAATGCAGTTTTGTCAAATGCACCTGTCTGCGGATTCACAAACATCTGCATCTGTTGGATCATCGGAGAAATGTTTTCACCCTGAACCATATCGAACAGTTCTTCCGGACCTACTCCCATTCCTAACTCGGAAGTTGCTTCATTCAAAACGATATCCTGAACCATACCATCGAATACAGACTGACGGATTTGAGTCTGGTATTCTTCGGGCAGACTGGTGGAACCTGTCTGCATTTTGTACATTTCAGTCATTTCGTCTACACGATCCTGAAATTCTTGAATTTTAATAACTTCTCCGTCTACCTCCGCAACCGTCTCCTGCGATTGTCTGAAATAAGTAGAACCGGAGTTTAAAAAGTCACCGATGATAAAAGCGAACAATGCCACCCCCACAACGAGTACCAGCAGTCCTGCTTTGCTTCTGATTTTTTCCAGCGTAGCCATTTATCTTTATCTATTTTAAAGTTTATTATTCCACATTTTAAGGGCACGAAGATACGAAAAAAAGAGATTGCCGCATCTTTTTATGCTTTTTTTTTAATTAACTCACTACTTTCATACGAACTAATTCGATTTTCGTAGCTGTCACTTTTACGATTTTAAAAGAATATTTATCAATTACAATCGTTTCATTCAACTTCGGAAATTTCTGATAAAAATGCAATATAAAACCGGCTATTGTCACATAATCGTCCGACTCCGGTAATTCCAAGTCAAACTTCTCATTCAGCGTATCGATCTCTATACGACCGGACAATAGATACTCGTCATCTCCCACCTTCTTGGCTACATACGACTTGATATCGTGCTCATCTTCTATCTCTCCGAATATTTCTTCCACCAAATCTTCCAAGGTTACGATTCCCGAAGTTCCACCAAACTCATCCACCACACCAGCCATACTTTTCTTGTCCTGCATCAAGACTTTCATCAATTTATTGGCAGCCATCGTTTCCGGAACAATCGAGACGCTTCGGATACTTTGTGTCCAATCTTCCGGGTTTTTAAACATTTCCGAAGAATGGATATATCCGACAATATCATCTATATTTTCATTATAAACAAGAATCTTAGAAAGTCCAGTCTCTACAAAACGGGAACGTAGTTCCTCAAGAGCAGCCGTCTTATCGCAAGCCACAATTTCCGTACGGGGAACGATGCAATCACGCAAACGCACATTCGAAAAATCAAGTGCATTCTGAAAAATCTTTACCTCCGTATCCATATCCGAATTTTGAGGCGCATCTTCAATGCTCTGCTGGATAAAATAATCAAGGTCGACTTTGCCCAGCGCCCGTTGCGTCGAACCGGTCACATTCTTTACACCAGCAATTTTCAGAATCAGGAAAGAAAGCAAAGAAGAAAATTTAGAAACCGGATACAAAACAACATATATGATTAACAAAGGTACCGAAAACAACGTAAGCGAAAAGTTCGGATTCAATTTAAAAACAGTTTTTGGAATAAATTCTCCGGTAAACAATATCAGGATAGTCGAGATAATAGACTGAGTCAAAACAATCAGTGCCTCGTTATTTACCACACGAGCAATAAGAGGTTCCAGTATAATCGCCATCTGCAAACCGTAGACCACCAACGCTATATTGTTTCCGACCAGCATTGTAGATATAAACTGATGCGGGTTCCGGTAAAATATATCCAGAATCTTACTCGTCAAGCTTTTTTCCTTTTTATCAAGTTCGAAACGTAACTTATTGGAAGAGATAAAGGCTATCTCCATTCCTGAAAAGAATGCAGAAAAAGCCAATGATATTAATATGTATGTAAGTGCACCCATTACTTCGTTTTATCCATCTCGGCCGGCACCAATTTTCGTGGAACCACTTTTTCCTTCTGTGCCGGTTGCTTCTGCGGAACAGTCTCCATAGCAGGGTTGGCAGCTATGGGCATAGAATCTACTGGAACAATATTTTGGGTTGAATCAGTCGTTACCGATTCACTGACAGGGAATACTCCTTGAGAATTAAATATTTTATATTGAGTCATATTCTGATTCGACTCGAATCCGATACCCGTTATGATTTTATCATCCTCTTGTATCCGAATGTATTTATCAGAATAGACCTTTTCCTCTTTCTGGTCCCAAAAAAGCAAGGAAGTTTCAAATTTTTTCCCTTCCAGATTCTCAACCCTCACATTGCCTATCAGCTTCCATAGTCCTTTCTTCTCATAATTATAAGCCGTATCCGCTTTAAGACTCGCTTCAATATTAAATAAAGTATCGAATTTTTCCACATAAATACCTTCAGGAAAATATGAGAACGGCTCTTTTGCCTTATCGAATTTCAAAAATTCTTTAGCGATAGCACGATAGCGTGTAATCCCCGAATCGGAGAACTGAGTAGTATAATCAGTAGTCCTCAACGTATAAGTTGTTTCAGGATCGAAAGCAACCACAACAACCTCCTTGTTATCTCCATTACAAGAGGCAGTAAATAAAAGAAGCATAACAACTACCGCAAAGATAGTTGTTATGCCTTGTTCGTTCGTTTTACAAAGAAAACGGTTCTTAATCATAATTATCTGATTGTGACAGTCTCACCAATCCATCCCCCGATTTTGAAAGCTTTTCCTTTTTCCAGATCCGGATGCATGAAAACTTCTTCCGTAGAAGGAAGGTGAGCACGATAAGTATTAGCCAATTTACCAGCGTCTTCTGCCACATTCTGATCTACCTGTCTTGCCTTTTCAAATTTATCGATAGCTGCATAGTAAACAGCTTTGGCCAAAACGGCATCATTCGGATAGATAGATTTTGCAGATTTAGCATACATATTGCCAATCAGTATATACGGCGCACCGTAATCAGGATTGGTTTCAATTGCTTTCTGACAATATTGTCTTGCTTTTGACATATTGTTCTGTTCGAACAACAGTACACCGATCAGATAATAGTCTTCAGCCTTTGAAACTGCATCTGTTTCCATATTGGCTGCTTCTTCAAAATACTGGATAGCCTTATCATAATCTTTAGCTTTTACAGCCTGTTTTGCAATACCCAGAGCGGCATCTGCACTCGGTTCCAGTTTATAGGCATAACCTGCAGCTGTATAAAAAGCATCGATTTCCTGACAACGAACACGTCTCAACAGAGATACGATTTCTTTCAACGCAGGCAAATCATCCTTTGCAGCTTCAACTTTGGAAGCATACATATTCTGCAACGTTTCACAATCGGCAGCACCACTACCTGCAAAACCACCATCAATGGCAGACTTGTAGGTAGTCAGGTTCTTTATCTCCTTTTCATTATTTGCTGCTTGAGCTGCGGCTAACTGAGTTGCAATGATCTTTGAACATTTCAAATAGTCCTCCAAATAAGTCTCTTTGAAATTAGGATCAGCCAACAGTTGACGGTGAGACCCCATCATATACAAAGATACTCCCATTGCTTCAGAGTTTTCACCAAACTCATTGATCACTTCACCCAACCAAGCATAATACACTTTCGGGTCTGCATTATCTCCCTTAAGGCGGATATAATCAGCAGCCTTACGAGCAATAATCCAATCCTTTCCATACTTTCGGTCATTACCGAAATATTTCACACGCGTATCATACACCTTCATCAAATCATCGATAAGAGCAGCTTTCTTAGCCGGATCTTTCTCGGTATTGATTTTCCAGTCCATGATCCTCACACCATACAAGTAGATATCCTTATGAGCTCCCGGACATTCGGTATAAGCCTGATACCAGAATTCATAAGCATCCTTGAAATTCCCTGCTTTGGCATAAGGGACAAATAAGCTGATATTGGTAATACAACGTACGCTATCTTCACCAGAACCGAACGGAGTACCAGTATCCACACCTTTTTGTGCATAAGCTCCGAACGACATCATAGAGCATCCGAAAGCCAATAATAATACTTTGATCTTCATATTTATTTCTATTAAAGTTAGCTATTTAGTTAATCAACCTTAAATTTCATAAACCATGCTTCATTGAACGTATAATTCACTGTAAAACGAAAATACTGTTCATCAATCATGTTCATCTTCACTTCCGGTTTCTTTTTCACATACTCAAACGATATGTTAATCAACGAACGGTTATCAATTAACGGCAATCCCAGACCAAGGCTTGCTCCGATCTCGTTATAACCGTCTCCGGAAGGATTGGCATCTGTCCGGTTCATACGCAAATAAGAATTGCCATAATGAACACCTGCGCGATAACGAATCCTACTGAAATATGATTTGCGCATATAATCCGGTATATATTCGCCACCAACCGCTACCCGATAACGATTCTTGAAATTATCTTTCTCCCCAAAGTAAGGCATTTTTCCCCAATCCTCATAGGAAAAATCGGCTGCTAACGTTAATTTATTTTGTTTCACATAAGAAAGCCCCACTCCATACGAATTTGGCAACGCAAACGCTTTCCCGCTGATAGTATCAGACTGAAGCACTTCTCCATCTGAACCAGAAGATGTATAAGACTGAGTCAATTGATAGGATTTTGCATGCAAACTTTTTTTAGGAGAAAAAACAAGACCTAACGTCACACTCTCCGTCTTGCTTAACGGATGTGTGTACTGCAATCCGAAATCCATTTTCAGGTCACGCACCCTCAATTCCTGATTACGGTTCGTATTATATGCTCCTGTTCCTTCACCACTCATGATTACAACTTGTTCATGCTTGATATTCCCAAACAGGAAACCGAAATTGGCTCCCACGGCTAAACGTTTTTTCCAGATATCAATAGAGACACCTCCATAGAAATCACTCAAACCGCCTGAGCCGTTATAAGTTTCCGTAAATGTAACTCCTTCGTCGTTACGCAAAGCACCAAACTTATAACCGACATAAGAATAAGGCAACAAACCGAAACTCAAGGCTATCCGGCGATGAATCGGAAACTGCATTGCAATATATTCCACGTTTCCGTTGATATCGTTCTGACGGGCATTTCCGTCATCAAACCACGACAACTGACCGGCTACACCAAAATCAAAGAGAAATGTCAGGGAGTCCATGCAACTGTATGATGCCGGGTTCATCGGATTTATTTGTTTCGGCGAACGTAATCCGTAACCGACACCGCCCATGGCTCGACCTGCGCCGAACGAACGTTCTCCCAAATCACCATACCCGAAACGGGTATAGGGCGAGTTTGTATTGTTTTGCGCCATCAAAGGCAACAGCATGAATATAAGAACGCTTGTTATTAGTACTTTATTAATCTTCAACATTATACTCTAAGATTCTGTTTAATCCTGTCAACACTAAATTAATGTCTGCAAAGATGGAGTTTTTTAGCCGTCTTTCAAAATAAAACGAATGACCGCCTGTTAAAAAAACCAAAAGGTTAGGATATTTTAGCCGAAGCATTTCGATATACCCATCCATCTCGCACACTATACCATTTACTACTCCAGCCTGGATGGCTGTTTCCGTATCCGTTCCGACCAAAGGAATGTATTCCTGCTCGACAACCAAAGGCAATTTCTCCGTAAACAAGTTCAATGCTCTGAACCGGGTTGTCATTCCAGGTGAAATATTCCCTCCTAAATAAGAACCGGAAGCATCGATCAGTTCATATGTAATAGCTGTTCCGGCATCAATCACCAGCAAATCCTTTCCTGGTTGCAGGTAATTAGCCCCGACAGCGGCAGCCAGCCGGTCTTTACCCAACGTTTTAGGCGTTTTATATTGCACCTTGATCGGAAGAGATACCGTTTCGTCCAAAAACACAAAATTCCGAAGATTGCTTCCCAGGTATTCAACCAATTCGTCATCTTTATCTATCACTGTCGAGAATATCCCTTTCGTCAGCGGGTACTTCTTAAAGATAGAAGAGACAACCTCCACGTCGAATTTCTTAAACACAAAAGAAGCCTCCATATGCCTCTTATTGTATACAGCCACTTTCGATGATGTGTTTCCTTGTTCTATAATGAGATTCACGTGTCTGAATTTTTCCGCAAAGAAAAACAAAAATGATGAGATAACAGACATATCGAAGGCACAAAGTATAAAAAACAGGAAAGGAATGACTACCTCTCCTGTTCCATCACATAATATAAAGTTCAATTAATCAGCCAGAATCACCAATTCAGCACCCGATGCAAAATCCTGTCCGCGCTGCTCGCTCAATGCTGTAAAACGGATATAGCGGGCTTTGACCGGCTGATCGAACAGCACTTTCTTTTCCTTCAGGTTATTTTCAAAAGTACCTTTCAAGACCGGTTCACCCCAGTTTTTACCATCCAGGTTGACACTAATCGAATAATCCTTGATATTACCATTCGATCCGTCCTGCCGGGGAAGGAATGAAAAACCTTTAATCTGTTTTACTTCCCCTGCATCCAAATCCACCCAATGCGGATATTTGGCAACGGTAACGGAAAACATCGTATGCCAGATCGTATTCGGATCACCATCCGTCAGGTTCTTGGCATCTCCGTAACCGGACTCTTCGCTGCTTGTATAGACCACTTCCGTCTGAATACTCTCGATCTTGCTGAAAGAAGCCGTTGCATTGATTTTCGGATTATCTTTAAACCAGGCTTTTACGGTACCACCATTGCGGAATGGTATGGCTTCCGAATATTCCTTCGCTTTTCCTTTCCCGTCGGTCGTATAGCAAATCACAGCGTCTTTACGAGCCGATGAGAGCTCAACGGACCCGGCGCGATTACGCATGATTGTCAACGGCATTTCTCCGGCGGGTGCAACATTTGCCGTAACGGTTACATCTTTTCCGGCAGGACGGATTATAAAGCCCATGTCATGATGTCCGGCAAAGACGCGATCCTGTTCCAACGGTCCGCCTTGTCCGCAACTGTTACCACCCAACCCGGTCACAGCCGCATCCAGATGCAGATACGTATCCCCTGCAACCGGCAACTGGTAGGGATGAGAAGCCAGAATCAAATCCAATGCAGAATATTGAAGAGCCGATACAGACAAACGGTCGGTAGCCACAAACACAGCACCCTCGCCATCCGGATCGGTCAGGGCACACCAGCGTACATCCTCGTGGTTACCCATATCTTGCGGTTTCGGGAAATTCACAAACTCGCCAGCCACCGTATTCCTATGCTGTTCGATAAACTGTCCGCTCTTGCGGTCAGCATAGTTATCGATCGGGCCACGTCCGTAATAAGTGAAGTCTGCATACTGCTGCGGGACTTTCATTACATATCCTAGGCGTGGCAATACCAGACTCGGACGGTTAGAAGTGATGCTCGACTGCAACTCGACAGACCCGTCAGGATAAACGGTCCAGATTTGATTCGTCGTAAACTTGAAATCATTTTCCCCGAATCTCCTATCTGTCAGTTCCTCTATACTATTTTTTCCCGTACTGGTTCCACCTTTGATCTTAGCACCGTTCGGCGCCTGCGATTCGACGGTGAAAGCCAAGACGACCGTACCGTCGTTTCTTTCCAAAACCGTACTATTCGTTGCCCGATGTTGCAGGTTATGCAAGCCGTGTTCAAACCACTGCGAATAGAACCAGTTGTCGTTATTGGTAAAAGCGCGCAAAGCATCGAGCTTCGGACCGTTTCCATCGGTTATAATCGTCTTGCCTCCGTAGGCCAGGCTGTAAATCGTACCCGTCTCCATATCGAACTTAGCAACGAAACCGTCACCACTCACCGTTTTAATCGAAGTATCCGATTTATCCAACTTCACCTTTCCGGCAGAAGCCGTCACGGCACTGATGGAAGGACGCGCCATAGCTTCCTGCAACAAAATTTGTTCCTCCGCCGTCACAAATCCTTTTTCAGCCCACGGCATATCATCTTTAAGAAGGAACTGCACCTTTACAAAATATTCGGAATCATTCTTCAACTTGTCAAAAGGCATAGGTATTGACACTTGTGCTTTAGCACGGGCAGGAATCGTTCCGGAATTAACCAAACCGAATCGAATCTCCTTTCCGTCTTCATAAAGCGACCATCTTATATCATAATCCGAAAGGTCCTTAAAATAATATTTATTGAATATCTCAAAAAGTCCCTTCCTGACATCGACCGCTTTCACACCAATATGCTGATAGACTTTCTTCACTTCATAATACTGCGGTTTCGGTTCCAGATCACCGAACACAATGCCATTCATCACGAACTGACCGTCATTCGGAGTATCACCGAAATCTCCACCGTATGCCAGATATCGCTTACCGGTCTTTTTATCATAGTTATACATCGACTGGTCCACCCAATCCCAGATAGCACCGCCACAGAAAAAATTTGTCGATTCTATCGCTTCCCAGTAATCCACCAGGTTACCGCAGGCGTTCCCCATCGAATGAGCATATTCGGAAATATGGAACGGGTATTTGATATCATAATCACCTTTCACCGCACCACGCGTCCAGCCAATAGACGGATACTGGTTCGACCCCATATCCACTATATCATTATTACGTTCATATTGGACGGGACGGGATTTATCCACCTGCTTCAACGCATCATAAGCAGCCACGAAGTTTTCACCAGGTCCCGCCTCGTTGCCCAACGACCAGATCACGATAGACGGGTTGTTGATATTAGCATGAACCATCTCCATCACACGTGCGACATGCGCCTTTTTCCATTCTACCGGATGTGAAAGGGAAGCGGCCCCGTAATAATATTCATGCGACTCGATATTGGCTTCGTCTTCCAGATAAAGACCATATTTATTACATAAGAAATACCAGTAAGGATCATCCGGATAATGCGAATTACGCACATGGTTGATATTGGCACGTTTCATCAGCATCACCTCTTTTTCCATCATATCGCGCGTGATGGCATGTCCGACCGCCGGATTCGATTCATGACGGTTCACGCCTTTCAGCTTGACGGTCTTACCATTTATATAATAGTAACGTCCCGCCAGCCCGAATTCATCTTCTTCAGCCGGTGTATCCTTGATCTCGACCTTACGGAACCCGACGATCGTAGAGGTTGTCTCCACCACTTTCCCTTTAGCATTCTTCAACTCTGCAACCAGCGTATAGCGATATGGGAACTCTGCCGACCATTTCCGGGGAGCTTTTACATTCAAGACAGCTTTCGCGGTCTGTATCTGTCCGGGATTTACCACATCCACCGCTGCCGAAACAAGCACATTTTCCACTTTGACGTTTTCATCCGAATACAACTCATTGGCATACAACGCATATTCCAATTTATATCCCTTCGCAACCTTTTTATCCAAGTTGCATACATCGGCCGAGATTGCCAGCGAACCATCCATATAAGTCACATCCAAATCCGGAATCGCCACCAAATCGCGCACATACACTTTCGGAACCGAATACAGAGCGACCGTCCGGAAGATACCCGGCAGGCGGAACATATCCTGCGCTTCCAGAAAAGAACCGTCGGAACTGCGATATACTTCGGCGGCCACCACATTCGTCCCTTTACGGAGGTAAGGAGTGATGTTGAAATTAGCCGTATTGCGGGAGTTTTTGGAAAAACCGACATATTGACCGTTGATCCAGAGATAGAAGAAAGAATCGACTCCATCGAAACTGATAAAAACTTCGCGTCCGTCCCAATCCTGCGGTATCTCGAAATTACGACGGAAAGAACCGACTTCATTCCGGTGCTTGTAAGTCGTCCAGTTTGCTGGCGGAGTACGCATCACACCTCCGCGCCAGTCATCGACCGCCACTTTATGCTGGAAGATTACCGGCTGGTTCACATAGATCGGAACTCCATATTTCAGGCTACCGTCTTTCTGGACTCCATAAATATTCCAACTGGAAGGAACCGGGATATTATCCCAGCCGGATACATCAAACTCCGTCTTATAGAAGTCTTTCGGCCGTGAATCGGGATCAGGCGCCCAATTGAACTTCCAGTCTCCATCCAAAGACTGCCAAAATTTACTGTTTTCCGGTAATACCTTACGAGCGCTTTCCACATCCTGGAAAGGGAAAATATAAGCATGCGGTTGTTCTTTGTTCAGAGCCAGGTTCTCAGGCGACTCCCACTCTTTACCGGTCGGTGCTTCCACCGGTCCGTAACTAAATCCCCCAAGCGGCAATTGATCAGCCATGCTATAGAAAGAAGCACAGCAAAGCGCTAAGGCTAACGAGATTTTTTTCACGATGTTCATTTTTAGGAATAATAGATTTTATTTGTGTATTCATTCTTAGACATGCCAAATCGTTCACAAATATAAGAAATTAACACAGCATATAAAAGAACTTCCAGGGCAACCGCACCAAAATTCGGAAATCCCGTTTCCCATCCCTGCAAATCACTCTATTATTTTCTGCAAAAACGGCTATAAAATAGGTAAAACCGGGTGGTTTTTATTGTCCGGCATGGTACTTTAGTTGCCGGACATCCCCATGTTGCCATCCTTTACACCCGGGTGTAGAGGGCCGGTACACCCGGGTGTAAAGGATGGCAACACAGGGGTGTTTACGGAATTATGTGCTTGTCTTTGCTAAAAAAAGAGAGGGCTTTTGTGAGATGAAGAACCGTATTTCACCTATTTAATACCTATTATATTCGTTTTTACATTTGTTTATTCGATTATTTTATATGTTTTCTCAAAAGCAAAAGAAGGTAACATATTAGCTATCAATTATATAATAAATTCCATATGTTTCAGAAGTGATAGAGGAGTGATAGAGGAAAACGTCCTGTATCACAGCCTCTAACGATTGAATATCAATAACTATAACCTTCGCAGTGATAGAGTGATAGAAGGATTTACAAAATGGCTCTTACGCTGTAATGTCTGTCTTTTCTTAAAATAATCTACATTCCCAATACATTTTCCTCCGGCCTGTCGTATATTTGTAGTTTAATAATTAGAAGCAATGGCAATTCAATTCAGCATACACATAACTTTCTGTTTATGAAAAAAAATATATTCCTACTCTTTCTACTCTTTACCGCCGTCTCGCTTCAGGCGCAATACCCGTTGCTCAGCAAAGATGCCGAGATCAGCCTATTGACAGTTTCGCCATCGGAAGACGAAGTGTACACGGTCTACGGACATACAGCTTTGCGGGTAAGAGATGCATCGAAAAAACTCGATACCGTATTTAATTACGGGATATTCGACTTCTCGAAGCCCAACTTCATCTATCGGTTTGCAAAAGGAGAAACCGATTACAGACTGGCAGCGCAATATACACGCGACTTCCTAATCGAATATGAGATGCGGGGAAGCGAAGTCACCGAACAAATCCTGGATATCGATTCCGCAGGAAAAGCACGGATATGGGAAGCGTTGATGATCAATAACCGGCCGGAAAACCGCGTATACCGTTATAATTTCTTTTTCGACAATTGTGCGACGAGACCCGCTGCCATTATCGAGAAGCTGGCAGGTGGAAAAATAGATTATAACATACCGTTCAAGCAGCAGACGTTCCGCGATCTCATCAACTACTGTACGCGTAACAAACCCTGGCTTACGTTCGGATGTGACCTGGCACTTGGCAGTCCGACCGACCGGATCGCGACTCCCCATGAAATGATGTTCCTACCGCCCTACCTGAAAGAAGCGTTCGGTACGGCAACCATTACCGGTGCAGACGGTTCTCGGAAGGAATTGGTAAGTTCAACCAAAACATTGATAAACGGACTCACCGATGACGTAAAACCGGATACGGGCTTCTTTACGCCGCTTGTCTGCTGTTGGGCCTTTTTCCTGGTTGTGCTGGCTGTCACATTCGTTGAATGGCGACATAAATCCTATTTCAGGATTGTTGATTGCATCTTGTTTTTCACAGCTGGAATAGCAGGAATCGTACTGTTTTTCCTGAGTTTCGTTTCGACACATCCATGCGTTTGCCCGAACTGGAATATTATCTGGTTACAACCTTTTGACTTAGCAGCTGTTATTTTGTTTACAGTAAAAAAGTTAAGAAAGGCCGCATATTATTATCATTTTATTAACTTTGCGGCGCTTACGCTGATGCTGGCTGGCTGGCATTTCATTCCGCAGCATTTAAATACAGCATTTATCCCGTTGGTAATGAGCCTTTGGCTCCGTTCGGGATATGGCGTTTACAGAAAAATATGGAACATCGGGTACGAAAAATATTAACATCGCTCATCGCAATTCTGGCAGCAACCAACCTGGAGGCTCAACAAAGCACTCCCAAATTGGTCGTGTGTATCACTGTCGATCAATTGCGGGGTGATTATATAGAATACTTTTATAATACATTCGGCGAGCGTGGTTTCAAGCGGTTGATGAATGAAGGACTGGTGTATAACAACATACGGTTCGAATTCTCAGACATAGATGAAGCCAGTGCCTTTGCCACCCTATTCACCGGAAGCAATCCTAACTTCAATGGAATAGCGGGAAAGAATATCTACGATTTTGACAAGGAAAAGGAAGTTTCGGTCTTATATGACCCGGACTATATCGGCAATTATACGAAAGAGCATTATTCTCCCCGGAAACTGATCAGCTCCACAATCGGAGACGAACTGAAAATCGCTTCCAAAGGCAGAAGTGACGTATATGCCATTGCTCCCAACCCCGAAAGTGCGATCCTTTCTGCCGGACATGCGGCAAACGGTGCTTTCTGGATGGACGATTACAACGGCAAATGGGCAACAACGACCTACTATAAAGGGCTTCCTTGGTATGTGGACCGCTACAACAACGGCCCGGAATCTCTGTCGGCACGTTTGGAGCAGATGACTTGGACTCCCTCCCTGTCACTGGATAAGTTCAATGCATTTCCGTACGTGTTAGATGAAATTCCTTTCAAATACACATTCAAGGAAAATACAAACGAGTGTTTCTTCAACTTGAAGACATCCCCTTTTATCAATAAGGAAATCAATCGCTTGGCGCTTCAGTTCCTCGAATACGGGGCTTTCGGTACACGTTCCTGTCCGGATATGCTTGCCATCACTTATTATGCAGGCAATTATCGCGGCAATATGCATAAGGAATACACCCGCGAGATACAAGACACCTATTATCAGTTGGACAAGGATCTGGAGCAGTTGTTGGACAAGATCGACAAGAAGGTCGGACTGAACAACACGCTGATCGTCTTTACCGGTTCAGGATATTATAAGAGTGAAGAAGAATATCCTGACGGCATGCAGCTGACAAATGGCGAATTCCATCCGAAACGTTGCGTCGCCTTACTCAATATGTACTTGATGGCGATCTACGGCCAACATACGAATTGGGTAAAAGGATTCTATAACAACCATATCTATCTGAACCGCAAAGCGATAGAAGACGCGAAGCTGGAACTGACGGTCATACAGGAAAAGGCGGCCGAATTCTTGCGCGAATTCAGCGGCGTGCAATTCGTTGCAACCGAGAATGTCCTTCGTACGGGCAACTGGAATGAAAAGACTTCCAAATACCTGCACGGCACCCACCTTTCAAGCCGTGGCGACCTGATCATCGAGTTACAGCCCGGATGGACCATCAACAACGACGATCCGAAAGCGAAAGTAAAAGTAATACGAAATAACGCAGTTATAACCCCGTTGGTATTTATGGGCAACGGTATCAAGCCGGAACATATCTACCGCGAAGTAAAAGCCACAGAGGTAGCCCCAACGGTAACCCATGTGCTGAGGATCAGGCCACCCAATGCGTCCCTCAGTCTACCACTTAGAGAATTGACAATTGGCAATGGACAATTGGCAATTCCATCTAAATAAATATCCATTGACAAATACAAACAAATAAAATTAGTAACCATCCAATTGAAATCGTCAATTGCATTGTCAATTGTCAATTGTCAATTGTCAATTTAATAAGTTATGGGATTTAATGAATTTATGACGAAGCTGTTCGGCAATAAGTCGCAGCGTGACCTGAAAGAAATCACCCCGTATGTGGACAAGATCAAGGCCGTATATCCGTCAATCCAAAAGCTCTCGAATGACGAGCTTCGTGCAAAAACTGATGAAATCAAACAACGTATCCAGGATTACGTAGCCGATGAACGCGCTAAAGTGGAAGAACTGCGCAAAGGCATCGACAACAAGGAACTGGAAGAACGTGAAGCGATCTGGGCAGAAGTTGACAAGATCGAAAAGAATATCACTGAAAAGATGGAAGTGGTACTGGAAGAGGTACTTCCAGAAGTCTTTTCTATCATGAAAGATACGGCTCGCCGTTTTTCTGAAAACGAAACGATCGAAGTAACGGCAAATGACTTCGACCGTAACCTGGCTACCAAATACGACTTTGTGGAAATCAACGGCGACAAGGCCATCTATCACAACCATTGGGTAGCAGGTGGCAACGAAATCACCTGGGATATGGTCCACTACGACGTACAGTTGTTCGGTGGTGTCGTACTGCACAAAGGCAAGATTGCCGAAATGGCGACCGGTGAAGGTAAAACATTGGTGGCTACTCTGCCGGTATTCTTGAACGCATTGACCCGCAACGGTGTACACGTAGTAACCGTGAACGACTACCTGTCAAAACGTGACTCGGAATGGATGGGCCCGTTATATATGTTCCACGGACTGTCGGTAGACTGTATCGACAAGCACCAGCCGAACTCTGATGCCCGCCGTGCCGCTTACAATGCCGACATCACATTCGGTACGAACAACGAATTCGGTTTCGACTATCTGCGTGACAATATGGCGATCAGCCCGAACGACCTGGTACAGCGCAAACACAACTACGCCATCGTCGATGAGGTCGACTCCGTGTTGATCGACGATGCCCGTACACCGTTGATTATTTCCGGTCCGATCCCTCGCGGCGAAGAGCAGCTGTTCGAACAGTTCCGTCCGAACGTGGAAGTAGTCGTAAACGCACAGAAAGACCTTTGTTCCAAGATGCTGATCGAAGCCAAGAAGAAAATGGCAAGCAGCGATCAGAAAGAGGTGGAAGAAGGTTCTATCCAACTGTACCGTTCCTTCAAAGGATATCCGCGCAACAAGGCACTGATCAAATTCCTGAGCGAACAAGGCGTAAAAGCCCAGATGTTGAAGACGGAAGAATATTTCATGTCAGAAAACATGCGTCACATGCATGAAGCGACAGACGAACTGTACTTCGTGATCGACGAAAAAAATAACAGTATCGAATTGACCGATAAAGGTATCGACTTGCTGACCGGCAAGACCGATGATCCGACATTCTTCGTATTGCCGGATATCACCTCCCAGCTTTCCGAACTGGAACATATCCAAAACGAAGAAGAAAAACAGGCTAAGAAAGACGAATTGCTGGCCAACTATTCCGTCAAGAGTGAACGCGTACATACGATCAACCAGTTGTTGAAGGCTTACACTTTGTTCGAGAAAGACGACGAATATGTCGTGATGGACAACAAGGTCATGATCGTCGACGAACAAACGGGCCGTATCATGGACGGACGCCGCTACTCCGACGGTCTGCATCAGGCTATCGAAGCAAAAGAACGTGTGAAAGTGGAAGCTGCAACACAGACATTTGCAACAATCACCCTGCAGAACTACTTCCGCATGTATCACAAGCTGTCAGGTATGACCGGTACGGCAGAAACGGAAGCCGGTGAATTCTGGGATATCTACAAACTGGATGTTGTCGTAATCCCGACAAACCGCCCGATCGCCCGTAACGACATGAACGACCGCATCTACAAGACGAAACGCGAAAAATATAACGCCGTAATCGAAGAGATCGTCCGGTTGACCGAAGCAGGACGTCCGGTACTGGTCGGTACGACATCCGTCGAAATCTCCGAATTGTTGAGCCGTATGCTTACTATGCGTAAGATCAAACATAACGTCCTGAACGCGAAATTGCACCAGAAAGAAGCTGAAATCGTAGCGACTGCCGGACAGAGCAGTACGGTGACGATCGCCACCAACATGGCCGGTCGTGGTACTGACATCAAGCTATCGCAGGAAGTAAAAGCAGCCGGCGGTTTGGCCATCATCGGTACGGAACGTCACGAAAGCCGCCGTGTAGACCGTCAGTTACGTGGTCGTGCCGGACGTCAAGGTGACCCGGGTTCTTCCGTATTCTTTGTTTCTCTGGAAGACGATTTGATGCGTCTGTTCGCATCTGAAAAGATAGCCGGATTGATGGACAAATTAGGGTTCAAGGAAGGTGAAGTGTTGGAACACAGCATGCTGAGCAAATCTGTTGAACGTGCTCAGAAGAAGGTGGAAGAAAACAACTTCGGTATCCGTAAACGTCTGTTGGAATATG
>OBXD01000674.1_pt1 | contig 17966 bp, 9 predicted proteins | sample 1495381 | NCBI WGS metagenome assembly OBXD01 (sample SAMEA2580144, study PRJEB22360) | human gut metagenome | biome: human gut; feature: human-associated habitat; material: faeces | place: Denmark | collected 2008/2010 | reverse complement strand
AAAGGAAAGTTTGGCGGAATGAACCAAGCTTTTTATGCAGTACAGGAGCGGGATAAGGACATTTGCTTTGCCTCCGATCATGGACGCATCTGGTCTTATCAGAAAGAAAGCGGAGAATTTACGTTGATCGAGCTCCCCACGAAAGGACGGATCACTTCTATTCATCCGGTTGCACCGGACATCTCTGTGATCACTACTGATTCGGATGGTTTCTTTACTTACAACTTGCGGACTAAAACAAATGTGCATTATTCATTCCTGACTTGCAAGGCTTTACCCGCAAAACCGATCCTTTCTGCTTATGTAGACCGTGCTTCGGAAGTGTGGTTTGAGCAGGAAGAACCGGGTGTTGTAGCCCATTTTAATCCTTCGACCGGAGTGGTGACCCGTGAACAGATTCTTATTGAATACAGTAATCCCGAACGTTCCCGTCCGGCCTTCCATATCCATGAAGATGTAAACGGATATCTTTGGGTACATCCTTACGGAGGAGGTTTCTCTTATTTTGATCCTCAAAAAAAGCGGTTGGTTCCTTTCTATAATGAATTGGGTAGCCGTGACTGGCGTTTTTCCAATAAGATTCATTCGGCTTTCTCCGACAAACAAGGTAATTTATGGCTTTGCACCCACTCCAAGGGATTGGAGAAGGTGACTTATCGGAATGTACCTTTTGCAATGATGACTCCCATGCCGCATGAACATGAATCATTGCATAATGAGGTGCGTGCCCTGTGCGAAGACAAACTGGGTAATCTGTGGGTTGGCTTGAAAGATGGCATGCTTCGTATGTATGATGCCGATAAAACTTATAAAGGATACCTGACCGAAAGCGGCATCGTTTCTACTACTGGTACTCCCATGTTGGGAACTGTTTATTTTGTTATTCAGGATTCGAAAGGAATGATCTGGATTGCAACAAAAGGAGACGGACTTGTCCGTGCCGAGCCGACTTCTTCCAACGGAATGTCTTATAAACTGACCCGTTATCTTCATCGTGAAGAAGATATGTACAGTTTGAGCGATAACAATGTGTATTGTATCTATGAAGATCATTATGGTCGTATCTGGGTAGCTACTTTTGCCGGAGGTATCAATTATATTACGGAGAATGAAGCAGGAAAGACGTTGTTTATCAATCACCGGAACAATCTGAAAGGATATCCGATTGATCCTTGCTACAAAGCGCGTTTCATTACTTCCGATCATAATGGACGTCTGTGGGTAGGCACAACTACGGGAGCTGTTGCTTTTGATGAGAACTTTAAGAAACCGGAGGATGTGCAGTTCTATCATTTCTCCCGTATGCCGAACGATACGCAAAGTTTGAGTAATAATGATGTCCATTGGATTATTTCCACTAAGAAAAAGGAACTTTATCTGGCTACTTTCGGCGGGGGACTCAACAAACTGGTATCTATCAGTAAAGACGGTCATGGAGAGTTCAAATCATATTCCGTACTGGATGGTCTTCCTTCTGACGTCTTGCTTTCTGTCCGCGAAGATAGTAAGGAGAATTTATGGATTAGTACGGAGAATGGGATTTGTAAGTTCATCCCGTCTGAAGAACGTTTTGAAAGTTACGACGAACGTAGTATTACTTTCCCGGTGCGCTTTAGTGAAGCGGCTTCCACATTGACGGCTAAAGGAAGTATGCTTTTCGGTGCCAGTGGCGGAGTCTTTATATTTAATCCCGACTCTATTCGTAAGAGTAGCTATATCCCACCTATCGTATTCTCCAAGCTGATGGTGGCTAATGAGGATATTACACCCGGAGATGACTCCTTGCTGAAGGTGGATATTGACGATACCGACCCATTGGTGCTCTCACACAAAGAGAATATTTTCTCCGTTCACTTTGCGGCACTTGATTATACCAATCCGCAGAATATACAGTATGCTTATATTCTCGACGGATTTGAGAAACAGTGGACTTTTGCCGACAAACAGCGTAGTGTGACTTATACGAATCTTCCGAAAGGAGAGTATGTGCTCCGTGTTCGTTCAACGAATAGTGATGGTGTGTGGGTGGATAATGAACGTCTGCTGAACATTGTTATTCTTCCTTCTTTCTGGGAGACGCCGGTAGCTTATGTGCTTTATGTACTTTTTATTCTGATTATTATTTTCGTAGCCGTTTATATCCTGTTTACCATTTATCGGTTGAAGCATGAGGTTTCGGTCGAACAGCAGATTTCGGATATAAAACTACGTTTCTTTACTAATATATCGCATGAGTTGCGTACCCCGCTTACGTTGATAGCAGGTCCGGTGGAGCAGGTCTTGAAGAATGATAAATTGCCGGCTGATGCTCGCGAACAGTTAGTGGTGGTTGAACGGAATACCAATCGGATGCTCCGTCTTGTCAATCAGATTCTGGACTTCCGCAAGATTCAGAATAAGAAGATGAAGATGCAGGTGCAGCGGCTGGATATTGTACCTTTCGTCCGTAAGGTGATGGATAATTTTGAAGCTGTGGCCGAAGAACATCGGATTGATTTCCTGTTCCAGACTGAAAAGGAACATCTTTATCTTTGGGTGGATGCCGATAAGCTGGAAAAGATTGTATTCAATTTGCTTTCCAATGCATTTAAATATACGCCGAATGGTAAGATGATTACAGTGTTTATCCGTGAAGATGAAAATACAGTTTCTATTGGCGTGCAAGATCAGGGTATCGGTATTGCGGAAAATAAAAAGAAGTCACTGTTTGTCCGTTTTGAGAATCTGGTGGATAAGAATCTTTTCAATCAGGCTAGTACGGGTATCGGACTTTCATTGGTGAAAGAGTTGGTGGAAATGCATAAAGCGACTATTTCCGTTGATAGTCATTTGGGAGAAGGGAGTTGCTTCAAAGTAGATTTCCTAAAGGGAAAAGAACATTATGATAAGGAAGCCGAGTTTATTCTGGAAGATGCGGTTGCTCCGGCAAGAATGGGACAAGTAGTGGATATAGCCAATTCTTCCATTCAGTCTGAAACGTTGGTAAGCGATGAATCGGAGAAGATTGAAGATGTGTATGGGGAAGAATTTGCGAAAGAAGAAAACTCCAAAGAATTGATGTTGTTAGTCGAAGATAATCAGGAGTTACGTGAATTCTTGCGCAGTATATTTTCTCCGATGTACCGGGTGGTGGAAGCTGCTGACGGTAAGGAGGGGGCAAGCAAGGCTTTGAAGTACCTGCCGGATATTATCATCAGTGACGTGATGATGCCTGAAAAAGACGGTATTGAAATGACGCGTGAACTGCGTGCGGATATGACGACCAGCCATATACCTATCATCTTGCTTACTGCCAAAACTACGATTGAAAGCAAACTGGAGGGACTGGAATATGGTGCGGACGATTATATAACGAAACCTTTCAGTGCTACCTATTTGCAAGCCCGTGTGGAAAATCTGTTGATGCAGCGTAAGAAACTGCAAAGTTTCTACCGGGATAGTCTGATGCATATCAATATTTCTACCGGCCAGGAGGTAGCGCCTGTGGCTACGGATATGCCGTCTGCTGAAGAAGATGCCTCCGAAACTGTACCTGCAACTCTCGAAATGTCTCCCAACGACCGTAAGTTTATGGATAAATTGGTAGAGTTGATGGAGCAGAACATGGATAATGGAGAACTGGTGGTAGATGATCTGGTTCGGGAACTGGCTGTCAGCCGTTCTGTCTTCTTCAAGAAGCTGAAAACACTTACCGGACTGGCTCCGATTGAATTTATCAAAGAAATGCGTATCAAGCGGGCTACACAATTAATAGAAACCGGAGAATTTAATATGACCCAGATTTCGTATATGGTAGGCATTAATGATCCGCGTTATTTCAGTAAATGCTTTAAAGCACAGGTTGGAATGACGCCTACGGAGTATCGGGATAGAGTAGGGAGATAATAATAGGAAAGGAAAGATATAGAAAGGGGGATGTTCAAAGCTCCCCTTTTATCGAAATCACCCTCGCTACAACTATCTGTGGCAAGGGTGAATTATTGTTTATGAGAGTTTCGATACATTTACCCTCATCTTGGTTATCCGAATTTATTTTTTAGGGTACAGATGATTCACAAGGCTGTTCATATACATTTCCAAGTTTGTATATTCCGGGCTTAATGTATATTTGGCTCCGTCTGAAGGATCATTGGGATTAAGGTTGTGTTTCTTTTCCCATTCATCGGGAATACCATCACCATCTGTATCAACAAGTGCTGTTTCTGATTTATATTCCGGCCATCCTCCTACATCAGACGGTTGGTCAATCATTCCATTCGTGCTTCCGTGAGAACCTTCGTAAGTATAAGTGCCTTTGAGAGTTTCATCTACGATGCGTTGGTCTATGGCGTCACGGCGATATGAAGCACCGGCAAACTCGAGAACATCTTTGTAGGCTTTCTTGGCAGGTTGCAAAGAAGTATGTTCGGCTATGTCAAATGCTTTTTTAGACAGTACTTCCTTTTCTGTGGCAAAGTCTTTTTTGATAACCAGTCCGTAAGAGTTATCCATATTCACTTTATAAAGAGCCTCTTTCTGCTTGTCAGTCAGTTTGGGACAGGTAGGATCCATATAGTTACCTTTGAAATAGAATACACCATGAACACCTGCTTTATTGTTGTTTTTGCCATCATCGGCATACGCTGTAAACAAGCGTTTGAAAGAACCTTTTGTCGCACTGAAAGGTCCCGGTTTATAGTAGTTATTGATAAAGTTGTAGGAACCTCCTTCACCGGCATAAGCACCGTCACTGCCATAATTATAAATCACATTATTGAATAATTCCACTTTTTCATCTTCCGGACGACCCGTATAACGGCTTCCGCAAAGACGGGGTGTGCGGTTAGTGTGATGGGCGAGTAAGTTATGGTGAAAAGTAGCAGGCTGTCCACCCCAGATACCTCCATAACCATGCGCTCCCTTTTCGTGGATAGAATTGGCGAGACTTTCACTGATGATGCACCATTGAAGAGTGAAATTACGGTTATCATAGAATGTGGCACATTCGTCCGTACACCAACTCATGGAGCAGTGGTCTATGATAATGTTTTGGTGCGCTTTTGTACCATTCATTGCGTCGTCACCTTTTTGTTTGATGTCGACTCCCATACGGGAACGGATGAAACGGACGATTACGTTGTCTGCCTGAATAGAGAACGTATAGTTTTTCAGGCAAATGCCATCACCCGGAGCTGTCTGTCCTGCAATGGTCACATCACCATTGCTGAGTTTTAATGCTTTTTGTAGTTCAATAATTCCGCTAACCGCAAAGACAATGGTGCGGGGACCTTTCTTGCTGATAGCCCAGCGAAGTGTCCCTTCCGAACCGTCGTCTGCCAGGGACGTAACAGTGTATACAGCACCTCCGGCACCACCAGTAGTATATTTTCCTGCTCCGTCGGCACCGGGGAAGGCGAGAACTTTGGAACGATCCGGGGTAGGATAGTCCTTTGATGTTTTTTCAACCGAAATGGCAGGTTGCATGGCTTGTCCCACTAGAGGAAAAGCCAATATCAAACTACAGATTGCTAATATATTCTTTTTCATTACTAATTTATCATTTGGGTTCGAATTTACTAAAATTATTCTATAACACTGCCACCTGTCGCACCATTTACCATGATTTCGTGCACCAGACTGTTGAGATACATTTCCAGATTAGTGTACTTCCCGTTTTTGTCAATAGTCGTTTCTTTTCCATCAGCAGATTTCTTGGGATTCAAACCATATTCTTCTTCCCAGTAGTCGGGAATACCGTCACCGTCCGTATCTTTCACGTTTGCATTGGTTACAGATTTCAGAACATCGTAGGGATCATTTACTCCTAAGGCTCTGCAGACATCTTTCGGGTCGTTGATATATCCACTTTTGTTTTGTGAGTAGCCGGAAAGACCTTCCCATTTGCTGGCATCTCCCGTGCAACTTGCTTTTCTGTTTTTAACGTCGCTAATTATCAACTCGTCGACTTTATCACGATAGTTACTGGCTCCTGCATAGCTCATCACACGTTCATAAGCTTCATCCGGCGTATGAGTTCTTACATTTCCTGCCTTAACTATCGGTGAACTTGATTTTATCTGGGTATGTTGGTTCCAAAGCTCCGTAGTTGCACAGTTTTTACCGTCCATTTGGTCAAATACACCTTTTGTCCAGTTATCATTGCTAACAGTCGTATTGCCTACTACTTTATTTCCGTCGATATAAAACTTTCCCCAAGTTTGAAGCCATTTTTTGTAGGCTTCGCCGGAGTAATTTTCCGGATATACATCTGGCTTCGCGATACGGTATGCACGGTCTGCTTTACCGCTTTCATCGGTTCCGGGGCCTGGCTTGTAGTAGTTGTTAACGATATTCACGTGTTGCGCTTCACCACCGTAGCAGCCTTCGCCTCCCCAATTGTAGTAAACATTGTTGCGCATATCCACTCGCTCTCCATCGTTGTTGTTCAGTGCTAATGTAGTATATCGGGGACCAAGGCGTGGAACACGGCTTTCGCAATGGGCTATCAGGTTATGGTGGTAAGAGGCATAGTTTCCTCCCCAGTTACCGCCATATCCGTGAGAAGCGAATTTGCCTGTGGCAGCATTGATCTTTACATCAGTCACACGTAAGGCTTGATAAGCTAAACACCATTGTACGGTAGAATTTTGCATACCATAGACAGAAAGACATTCATCGCTTCCCCAGCTTACTGAACAATGGTCGATGATTACATTTTGTTTGTCACAACCTCCTAATCCGTCGCAGTCTACGTTAGAGTTTCCGGGGCGGAAACGGATGAAACGAATGATGATATTGCTGGAATTAATCGTAAATGGATAATTGGCAATACAGATACCGCCCGGTGATGTCTGTCCGGCAATGGTCAGATCATCTTTCTGGGTTTTTAATTCCGATTTCAAATAGATGGTACCCGACACATCAAATACAATCGTTTTAGGACCGTCTTGTTGCATAGCCCAGCGCAGACTTCCGCTGATACTTCCACTGGCGTCGTCTTCAAGGCTAGTCACATGATAAACTTTTCCCCCGCGTCCTCCGGTGGTATTGCGACCGTGCCCTTCGGCGTATGGGAAAGCAAGAAGTTCTCCATAATCCAGTTGCTTGACATCAGAAGATGTCCCACCTGAATTATTTGTTCCTCCACCTGTATCATCTACAGGATCGTCTGAAGAGCATGAGGTACATAATCCTGCGATGCTGAATGCAATAGCTATATAAAATAGAGATATTTTCTGCTTCATTATCTTTTAACTGTTTAGGGATATAGACGATTTATTTGTTGGGATACAACTTTTCTACCAGACTGTTGAGGTAAACTTCCAGATTGGTATACGTTTTACTTAGAGTATATTTGGCACCGTCGGCTTTACTTTTGGGGTTCAAACCGTTGTCAGTCTCCCATTCATCAGGGATGCCGTCGCCGTCGGTGTCTTTCGGACCGGTTTCCTTTTTATATTCCGGCCAGCCACCTACATCGCTGGCTTTATCAATAAGTCCCTTTTCACTGCCATTACTGCCGTCTGCCGTATAATCTCCGTTGCGAACGTTGGCTATGATGCGTTTATCGACATCATCATATTTTAAGGAAGCACCGGCATACTTTAATACTGATTCATAAGCTTCTTTTGCCGATTGAGTGAATTCGGATGCATCTTCGGAAATGGTAAATTCGTTACTTGACTGAAGTGCTTTTTCTCCTCCATCGGGTAAAGGAACGGCTTCTGTTGCATTGGGGTGTAACCCTTGCCAGTTGTCATTGTTTACAGAAGTAAGCAGAGATTGATATTCGGCTTTCAATTCAGGACATGTGCCGTCAAAATAGTTTCCTTTCAGATAAAAAGTACCCCATATACCTTTGGTGTTTTTATTTGTACCGTCATCACCGTTAGGTTGGAAGATACGGTTTACAATATTTTTCTTGGTATTGGTAACTGGTCCGGGCTTGTAGTAATTGTTCACGAAATTATAGCTTCCTCCTTCTCCTGCATAGCCACCATTGGTCGGTCCCCAGTTATAGAAAACATTATTTCGTAAATCGACTTTTTCATTTTCCGGTTTCCCTGTATAGCGGCTACCGCATAAACGTGGTGTACGGCTGCTGTGGTGGGCTAATAAATTGTGGTGGAATGTAGCGGGTGATCCTCCCCATATTCCTCCGTAACCGTGATTACCTTTGGTGTGTACCGAACGATTCAAACTTTCGCTGATGATGCACCATTGCATGGTAAAGTTAGTGTTATCGTAGAAAGAAGCACATTCATCAGTGCTCCAACTCATCGAACAATGGTCAATGATAATATTTTTATGTTGCTTTCCCCACAATGCATCACCACTGTCGGCTTCTGCTTCTGTTGTAAAGTTGTCCGATCCCATGCGGAAACGCATGAAGCGGATGATTACGTTGTCTGCCTGTACGGATACGGGATGTCCTTTCAGGCAAATACCGTCACCCGGTGCACTCTGGCCGGCAATCGTTACATCTCCGTTGGTTATCTTCAAGGGGCTTTTCAGTTCTATCAATCCACTTACCGCAAATACGATCGTGCGCTTTCCCGTACGATTTAATGCGTAGCGTAGTGTCCCTTGTGTTGTGTTATCTTCAAGCGAAGTTACTGTATACACTTCTCCGCCTGCTCCGCCGGTAGTATAACAACCTGCACCGTAAGCGCCCGGAAAGGCATAATGCGTTTCGGCAGGTGTCTCTTCTTCACCACTTTCGTTCTCATTACCACCGTTACCGGTATTTTGTCCCGGTGTTTCATCAGTGATACTTGGGTCTTCGCTGCTGCAAGCAACCGATAGGTTGATTACACAGAAGCACAATAATCCCATTTTAATAGATTTGAGCATACAAATTATCTTTTAAAAAAATAGAGTTCTTTGTCTCATACATTATATTTGCTGATGATGTGACAAAGAACTCTTTATTAAATCTTATTGGTTTTATTCGCTTACTGTACCGTACTGGCTTACAGTTTTCACTGTATAAATATTGCTTTCGTCAGTGTTGGTCAGTGTAACGGTAGTGTCTGTAGTTTGCCCTGCATAGTTACCATTCATAAAGATGAGGTAACCGGCAGCACCGGATACTGCATCCCATGTCAGAGTGTTTCCCGACAGATTGACATTGGTAGGTGCTGCAAGGGGAGTTTCCATATACTCTTTCGGGTTCCAGCTGTCAATAGTTATTATATTCTCATATGTATATTTAGCAGCTTCGGATGCTGTTAGCACTGAGCTAGTGAAGGAAACGTTTCCGGAGGTGATTGTTTTACTTTCCGCAATCATATTTCCATTCTTGTCGATAGTGTTATATTCAGCATATAGTGTAGGTATTTGTCCACCATATCCCCAGTGTGAATCTATAATATCCATTTTCAACTTGGTGTTGATCCAGACAGTTTTCGTGGTTGTTGCTTGGGAACGTCCGAATGAGAATTTTGTATCATCACCGTTTACCGTACAATCTTTTATAACATATCCGTATTTATCGCTTTCACTGGTACGCGAAGCAGTTATAACGCTACCACCGTCATTGCCTGTATTATAGAATGTACTGTTTTCGATAAGTACATCGCCACTTCCCCAGATATAATCTGTATGACCTTCAATCCATGAGTTATAAACGTATGCACGATGAGGGGTTGTATTGTTCCAATAACGGGTCCACCATGTATCCTGATAGGAGACAAGCAAACAATTATTCAAAGCAAAGCGGTCTTCACGGTTTATCAAGGCTTCTGCCTGTCCATTTTTACCTAAACCACCAGTGTGACGATTTGAGAATGCACCATAAAGATTGATGATTGAAATGTTTTCAGCATAAAAATCTGTGGCTTCAATCAACACTACTGTGTTTTGGTCTTCACTATATCCGGCTTTGCGGGCTGGTGAGTTTTCGTTGAAAATAGAATAAGGCCATGAGGTAGCATTACTTGAATCATCTACACGGTTTACTGCAAACTGGATTTTAACACCATCGCGGCTCTCACCGATTAAATGAACAAATGGTTTATTCTTATTGATTCGGACACATTCATTATAAGTTCCGTTGGCAATGAAGATTTTATAAGGACTGGTCGGTGGGGTAGTGATGGCGTTGATTGCGGCTTGGAGAGTAGTGTAATCACCATTCCCTTTTGAATCAACAATTGCATCGAATACTTTTCCACCACCCGAAATTTCAGATTTGGCAGTAAAGCTTAAAAAGAAGTCTTCGTCGTAAGCTCTTCCCTGCATATCTGTTAATGCTCCGGCAGGAACTTCGAAAGTACATTCTTTGTTTTCCATACCAGAGAAGGTATAACGTACTTTTTCGTAGTTGATGGATACACGCACTACTCCTCCGTTGAAATATATTTCTGTATCCGGAGCCTGACGCATAGCTTTGCTGAAAGTCAGTTCTACATACCCGCTCGGACCTACTACATCACCATCATTGATATTCTGTGAAATCAGAACAGGGATGCTTGTATCTTCTGCATCATCGTTGTCATTACAGGAAGCACCTGTAAGAATCAACAAGAACAGAAGTAAGTATTTACTTATTGTATTGATTGAATTTGTATTCATAATATCTGTTGCTTTTTAGAGAAGATTCTCCGTCAAGTAAATGCAAATTCCAGACTTGACGGAAAACCTTGCAGTTTTATTTAGTTATTTGTTCCAACGTTGGTCACCGACTCTGTATTCTTCAGGAACATCTGCTCCAAAAGTCAAATCTTCACTTGAGCCATTAGGGAATAGCTGATCGGAAGTCAGAGGAAGACTAGTATAGTCTTTTCCCCAGTCGGTAGCACCAAATGCAAAGTCAGAAGCCTTATATAAACCGTTTACGTTTAGAGTTGTAGCTACAGAACTTGGGTTGTAGAAAGGTTTAACTCCACCTTTGGCAAACAGGGTGTTTGATATAGTCATTGTCATATCTTTTGTATCTCTGCAGAAAGCATCACTTGCTGACATATCATAGAATGTGCAATCCTTGATTGTTATTGTACCGGTTTGTCCGGACTTGTGTCTTATGAATTGAGACGCAGAAGCTCCCTTGGCTACAATAACAGAAGTATTGGAAACCGCTAGGTTGAGAGTTGTTAATGTTACCTTGTCAGAAAGAAGTAATCCATAATGATTGGATGTTGCTGCTCTTCCCAATCCTTTGATGATACAGTCATCAATAGTAACAGACATAGCATTACTTGTACTTGCATTCATACGAACGATACCACGGATATTGGTAATTGTACACGAGGTAACTTCTATTTCTTTGATGCAACCTGAAGCACCGTTTTGATAAATAAGGGTTGTATTTCCTTCATCGGTAATATTCAGATTATGGAATTCTACTTTATCACATATTCCGCTGGCACCTACGCCCTTTTTAATAGTCATATTAACCTGTCCGTCTTGACTGTCACCCCAGAAAATAAGGTGAGTCACGCCAGCAGCAATGCTTTCTTTTTCTTGTGCAAATCCTTCTGTTCCGGAAACATTGATTAATACTTTTCCTGAAAGATTATCCCAGTTGGCAAGGGCATCTTCCCATGTCATTTCAGTATAACCTGTCGGTTTACCTTTCTTAGTTGTAAAGGTGATACGAGAACATATAGAGCCGTTTGCGAAAGCATAAGCCGTATATTCCGTACTGGAAGCCAAACCTGTGATTGTTACCTTATGTGCAGCAATATCTGCTGGTGATAATTGGGTTCCTGATTCAGGTACTCCTTCGGTAGAAAGAACACAAGCATATTCATCTACATCCACCGTTTCTTCCCATGAGAATACAGCTGAATTTGCTGTTATATCACTGATGGTAGATTCGATTTCCAAACCAGGGATGGTAACAGTCTGTGAACCACGTGGATTATTTCCATTATAAATAGTAATCGTGTATTCAGTGAACGACTTCAAATTTTCAACCCATGCTTCACCTGCGGCAGCTTCTGTTGACGAAATAACACGTGAAGTTGCTTCTGTGGCACCCGTTTCCATGATTTCGAAATGATCGACTGCTAATCCGGCTTCCCATGACATACGTACTTTTCCTTGACCTTCAGGTAAGTCTTCAGTAGTTGGAATATTCAGGATAGCTTCTTCCTTAACTGAAGCAAAAGTCTTTTTATAATTTACCCAACGAGATTCCTTCTCTCCGGAAATAGACTTGATACGCATATAATAAGTCGTATTTACCGCCAGATTATCCATTGTGTAAGGTGACTGCTTGATCCGGTTGGCAGGATCATTTCCATAAACGATATTTCCATTTTCTTCTGATCCCATTGGAGTTTCGTCAGTCATCTCGTTAGGACTAATCTCGATAATGTAATAGTCGGTATTGGATGTTGAGCTCCAAGTTACTACCGCTCTGGCTACTTTGTTTCTACACTGATTCCGTTTTCATCAGTTCCGAAAGGACGGCTATAGGAAGAGTCAATATCCCAATCACTTTTCTCTGTACACGAAGATACAGCCAAAGAGGTCAGGAGCATGAAAGCTCCCATTCCCAATATATTTTTTATATTCTTCATCATTTTACGATTTTAAGATTAATCCGAATAACCATAAGAGTTATGTAATTTACCGTTTGAGGTAGAGATGGTTGTAGAAGCTATCGGCAATAAATAACGATTCTTTACAGCCTTGTTCAATCCGCCAGAAATACTAGGCAAGTTTACTTTCAGATTCTTTTGCTCCTTGTCACTGGTTTCAGCTCCGAAGAAGCTCTTGTTTTCATATTCTCCACCTACTTTAGCTCCAAATACGAGAGAAGTCATATCGATATACATCGGATTGTCCGTGCGATATTTATAGTTCACATACTGTGGATATGTACCATTATACACTGCATTTGTATATTCGTTTTTGAACTCGTCTATTTTTTCGCTCAACAGGTTCCAACGGATTAGGTCGAACTTACGAACACCTTCTCCTGCCAGTTCCCATGCATTTTCGTCAACAATTGCATCGAAGAAGTCTTTTCCCATTAGAGCAGTCCATGCAGCATCACGTTTGGTTGCATCGGTGAAAGCACGGTCGTGCACTTCTTTCAGGGCTGCTGTGGCTGTTAATGTACAACCTTCGGCTGTTGCACCCTTACCATAAAGTTCGTTCACAACTTCGGCATACATCAGCAATACTTGCGGATAACGCATTTTCACTACGTTGATACCGGAACAAACTTTCTGATCGCTGGCCAATACAGCTGCGTACCATTCAGAGTTTTCCATCATCTTACGATAATCCCATTTTCCACAATAAAGACCGAAAGGAGCATTTCCTAACATATATTCTTTAAATACTTTGGTGTTTTTGTCTGTAGAAAGTTGTGAAATAGCACAAGTCAGATCGCGGCGGATATCTCCTTCGCCAAACGACAGATAATAAGGAGCAGTCAGTTTCAACTTACCGGATGAGTTACCTTTCGGACCGAATAGGGAACTGGCACCGTTTATACGATATCCGATAGTATATCCCAGCTCACCACTTTTGTTCAGTCCCATTGGAATCTCGAACAGGTTTTCTTGATAAGTCTGATCAAGTTGTCCGATATTTATTAAACGCCAGTATTCTTCTACAGAAGGATTCAGTTTATGTTTTCCTGAACTGACAACAGCTGCCAGATGTTTTTCGGCCAATTCGAATAGTTCTCTACGTTTGGTATCGCTGCAACGTTGAGTAGGATAAGTAGCGTCACTGTTATCTCCGGTGATATATCCGTCTTTAGCTTGTTCGCGGATAGCATATCCGGCACGTGTCATTGCAATATTAGCCAAGAGAGCGTGAGCATAGCCTTTGCTTACATGTTCAGTTGTATAACCGTCTTCACTAGCCCAAGGTAAATATCCGATAGCTTCCTCGAGTTCGATTATCAATTCATCCATGATATCGTCACGGTCTGCCTTTCCAATGTAAACATTAGACAGGTCGCTGTTGGAAGATTCTGTTTTGAAAGGAATATCACCGAACAAGCGGATCAGATCGAAATAAATCATCGCACGCAATGTTATCGCTTCTGCACGGAATCTCATCATGCTGGTACGGGTTGCTCCTGCTTGTTGTATCAGTTGGCTATTGTTTATACCATCTACTACCAGATTCGCATTCTCGATTACTCCGTACATGGCATCCCATACTTTGGAAAGTTGTGACCATCCCGGATTAGCGTTATAGTTCATATTACCACGTTCGCTGGACGTGTTGCTTGCATCCGTACCCAAACCGTCAATCAGTTCACAGTCGGTATTGGTTCCGGCAATGATAGGCAGGAAGTTAGAATAAGTCTGGTCTTGCGTCAGGCTGCCGTAAACTTTATTAAGTGCCAATTCTGTATAATAGGCATTATTAAAAGTTGATTCATTATCCAATTCAGACGGTGAGGTCTGATTCAGGAAGTCCGAACAGGAAGACAGGGCAATTAACCCCAGCCCCAGGAATAATGTCTTATATATTTTCATACGATCAATCTGTTTAATGTTTTAATTAGAATGTAACGTTAATACCACCCACAAATGTGCGGCTCTTAGGATAAGCGGCGTAATCTATACCCGGAGTCATCGCATTTTTCTTACTGCTTGTATCGACTTCAGGGTCTGCTCCGCTGTAGTTAGTCCAACAGAACAGGTTATATCCTGTCAGATAGATTCTCACATTCTGCATAAACGCTCTCCTTACAATTGTTTTTGGGAGAGAGTATCCGATAGTAATGTTATTCAAACGCAGGAATGAGGCTTTTTCTACTGCATAATCAGTCAGCTGCATGGTAGTAGCGCTGGCCGGATTGTACATATTGGCGTTAGCGTTTATTTCATTCAGACGTAATCCTGCTGTTGTCATGTCTCCATAGGTATTGAGGACATCTGTAGAACTGGACGACAGGTTCAAACCTGTTTCTGGATCAATCCATGTGTAACGGTTAGACAGTCTGAAATCATTGTTTAAGTTATAACCGGTTCTTGAACCTGAACGGAAAGAAGCTGCCAGTTTTGTTCCATTGACAATTACATTTCCGAGAGAGTAGTTGAAGAATACATTGAAGTCGAAATTACCTACGCGACCATCGAATCCAAAACCACCGGTTGTAGGAGCGATAGTGTTACCCAAACGTTGTTTGAGAGGGTTACCATCTTTATCACATTCCAGTTTCAAACCACCCGGATAGTATTTACCACCGGTGATAGTAGGACTGTTATCTTGCATTCCGTCTTTTAATCCCCATTCGCTACCTGCCCAAACCAGTTCGCCGGTAGGGTTGGTGACAGGATCATATACGGTATAATAACCGTTTGTCTTATATCCCCAAACTTCACCCAAACGTCCGCCTTTCTCTACGCGGAAGTCTTCGTATTTGGCCATTGTACTACCTGACCAGTTACTACTTTGCCAGGGAGAGTCTGTATTCAGTTTATCAATGCGGTTGCGGTTGTAAGCAATGTTGGCATTGAAGTTCAAAGAGAAATTCTTTTTATCAAATAAAACAGCGCTAACAGACAATTCTACACCTTTATTGGATGTCTGTCCGAAGTTCTTGTACTGATAGTTATATCCGGAGAGAGAAGGAATTTCAGTACGCATCAATAAGTCTCTGGTTGTATTCCAGTAAAAGTCGATAGCACCGGAGATACGATTGTTCCAGAATCCATAGTCAATACCGATGTTACGGGTTACTGTTGTTTCCCACTTCAAATCGGGGTTGTATAAGTTCGTTCCATGTTCCAACATGGTAGTGCTTTCTCCGTTGAAGAAAGGATTGCGTGCATCATTACCTCCCAAAGAGTAAGTGGTGGAAAGCAAACCGGAATTGATACGGTTGTTACCGGCAGTACCGAAGCTTAAACGTAGTTTCAAAGCTGACAGCCAGTCTTGAGTGTTACTCATGAAAGCCTCGTCAGAGATACGCCATGCCAAAGCTGCTGACGGGAAAACACCCCAACGATTTCCGGAGCCGAACTTGCTCGAACCGTCTGCACGTACTGTAACAGCAAGCAAGTATTTATCCATCATGGTATAGTTCACACGACCAAAGAATGATAATATGTTTTCTTTTGCAGCAATGGTAGATTGGTTGGCTAAAGCTTTACCCGAACCCATATTTGCTTTCATATCATCGAAATTCATAGTGACAGGGAAAGCTACAGATACATTTTCGATTGACTTCTTTTGGTTGCTGCTTACTTCATGTCCGATCAATACATTGAGTTTATCACGACCTTTGAACAGTTTCTTGTTATCATAGGTCAATGTGTTGGCATTACGCCAGCTCATCGTCTTTTCTCTTAATAGGTAGGCTTGTGGCTGACCGTTATATCCATATTTAGAATTAGATACTGCATCTACTCCCCAATACTGTTCTGTATCGTCAAACTTCCATCCATATCCGAATTCGGAACGGAATGTCCAGTTCTTGAATGGTTTCCAGTTTAAACTCACATTATAGTTCTGGTTGAAAGTATTACGAGTTTTATCTGTTGCAAGCAGGCGTTCCAATGGAGATTTCTGTTGTGCCGAACTGTTTTCTTCGTCGTCATCACTGTATTTAAGTGAATCAACCGGACGGAATACGGTAGCATTAGCCACAGTTGAATTGGCAGCATTGGATTCATTGGTATCAGCACCACCACCTAAACCGTCAATGGTAGAGTAACTTAACCGGGCATTAAAGTCCAGTGTCATCCATTTATTCAGTTCTGATTTAATTTTTGCATTTACATTGTCTTTTTTGAAGCCGGAATTAAGCATGATACTTTTTTCTTCATTATGGGCATAGCTGACACTATAAGTCATTTGCTTGGTTCCGCCACTTACATTAATGTTATATTGTTGCTGGTTTCCAGTACGTCCGAACATCTCGTCTTGGTAATCGGTACCATTAATAGAACGCCAGATATCCATATCGGCAAAGTTACCATAATCTAGAGAACCGATTTCACGCTGATAAGCAACGAAATCGTAAGGACTCAAGACTTCAGTCAGTTTGGTTACCTGTTTAAAACCGAAAGAAGCACCGAAGTCTACTTGCGTTTTACCTTCTTTTCCGCTCTTAGTAGTAATGATGATTACACCATTTGCACCACGGGCACCATAAATGGCTGTGGAAGAAGCATCTTTCAATACGTCGATGCTTTGAATTTCCGAGGGGGCGATATCACTAATGCTTGAAACAGGGAAACCGTCTACAATATATAAAGGTGAGTTTATCCTGTGATAATGAACCACCACCGCGAACACGGATCTTTATATCTGCATCGGGAGAACCTTCAGTAGTAGTAACACTAACTCCGGCAAGTTTACCGGTAAGGGCTTCAGATGCACTTGCTACTGGTATAGCAGCTAAGTCTTTGGCACTAACAGAGGCTACAGAACCGGTTAAATCTCTTTTATTGACTGTACCGTAACCAATTACTACGACTTCGTCCAAAGCTTTCGAATCGTCGACCATTTGTACATTAATTGTTTTTCTACCTTGAACGGCTACTTCTTGAGTTTTCATACCTATGTATGAAATAACCAATGTTTTTTTGCCATCAACTTTAATAGAAAAATTACCATCTAAATCTGTAATCGTACCATTGGTAGTATTACCTTTTTCTACAACAGAGGCTCCAATAACAGGCTCTCCGCTGGTGTCTTTCACGTTACCTTTTACGGTAATCGTTTGCGCAGATACGCTAAGCGATATTGCTGAAAATAGTATTAGCAATAAAGAGCGCATGTTTTTCACTTTGTTAGACATTCTTTGCATGTTTATTAATTAATGGTTGTTGTTTGATATTTCATAAAAATCCCGATGAGAGTTCATTCATCGCTACAAAAGTATGAGAATGAAGATATAGTGATGTGCAATATTTGTTTTTCACCTCGTATTTTTTGTTTTTTAGTTTGTTGCGAGGTGTAGTTATTAGCTTTGAAGGGTGTTATTTGTGTTCTAAAGACCGGCAAATATACGAATCAGGGATTTCTAAATTGATTTTTTCACCGGTTTTTATCCGGCA
>OBXD01000657.1_pt1 | contig 18616 bp, 9 predicted proteins | sample 1495381 | NCBI WGS metagenome assembly OBXD01 (sample SAMEA2580144, study PRJEB22360) | human gut metagenome | biome: human gut; feature: human-associated habitat; material: faeces | place: Denmark | collected 2008/2010 | reverse complement strand
TAGAAAAGGAAATCGAAGTGGAAATGAGGGCGGAACTCTATGAATTTCTGCTGGAGAATAAATTCAAAAACGGAATCATGTTCAAACGCTCGATGGAGCTTTTTGTGGAACATTATAATATGGAAGGTACAGTGGAGGAAGATAGCCTTATGAGGGCTTTTAAGAGGTGGAGGAAGGCGATGAAAGATAATAGAAAATACTAATACATCTAAAAAAGGGGCTGTCCGATTTTGGACAGCCCCACACAAAAATAAGTCTTATATTTAGGCTGCACTAATAAAGCTACCTAAATCTTTATATATTTCCTCTATTTTAACAAACTACTATCAGGGAACTATCTGTCCGATTCATCATCTCTCCAATGTTCAGGTTTGTTCAACTCATCCGAACACCTGATCTTTCCTTTATCCACATCAAATCCCTTCGGACTGATTGCCTGAACCATCCAATAATCCGAGAACTGTTCCAGTATCGGGTAAGGAGCAGGATAACCCAGCCTGGCTGCATCCGGTATAAAACCATATTTTGGATAATATTCTTTATGCCCCAATACAAACACAAGGCACGAACCTTTTTCCTGCAACCTCTCTATACCTGCCCGTATCAGCATTCCGCCTATACCCTGCCGTTGATATTCCGGCTTGACAGCTAAAGGTGCAAGAATTTGCATCATCTGTTGTGCTCCCTGACCATCAAAATAGGCTCTGGTGAAGAGAATGTGTCCGACAGCCTCACCTTTGTAGAAAGCGAGCAACGAAACCATTGGTTTTGCAGTTTTGTCAGCCAGCAGATCGGCTACCAACTGTGCTTCTTTGTCATAGCCAAACGCTTGTTTTTCAACAGTCATTATGCTGTCGAAATCATCTGTATTGGTCTCTCTGATTTGTATATTAATTGAATTTATCATTTCATTGTTTTTTTGAGCATGTATATCTTGCAGATAGTTATTATCCGCTTTATAGACATGCGATTATACTTATTATATAGAATATGAAAATAACTCTGGCAAGAATATGCCAGAGTATGAATTAAGGGATAACCTTGACAGACTGCCAAAGGTTATTTACTTCACGGACTCCTTCTTAGCTTTACACATAGACCGCAAAGGTAATGCTTTCTATTGCATTATGCTATAGTTTGCAGCGAAAACTATCCATCAATTTTACTTTTTTATTGCTAGAAACTACTTTTATTTCATTCTTTCCCAGCTGCAACTCCACATTTTTCCATTCTAAAATAGCATACTGATCCGGCATTGCCTTACCATAGCTTTTTCCATTGACAAACAGTTCCGCCCCGGGCTGATTAGTGAATGCAGTAATCGTTTGCAGACGTCGGGAACGTACGGTGTTACGTTTTCCGGCCAGATAAAGCACAGGTTCTTCCTTGTTCCAGTTAGCCTTATAAAAGTAGAACGCGTCTTTACGTACTTTCCGGTCAAAGGTAACCAGCCCCTTATCATTAATTCCCGGACGATCGCCTTCCGTACGGTGAGCCGCACCGAAATCAAACATATTCCATACAAAGCTACCCCATATATAAGGACGGGCAGAAATCGCTTTCCAGTTCTCGATATGATAATAGGTCTGCCAATTCTCCGGATGCCACCAACTGTTTGGCACGGATTTTACCAACGAATCCTGCTGATGATAAATGCTGGCACCGGCACCATACTCACTGATGGCAATACGGATTTCCGGATAATCTCTATGCATACCGTCCAGCCAGCGTCCTAAATCGGCCGGGGTGCCTCCATACCATCCGTCGTACCGATTCCATGCGATGGCATCCGTTATGAAATTCAAGTCACCCATTTGATTACTTGCCGAAGTGGTAGGACGCGTAGTATCTTCCTGATGCGCCAGCTCATTTAATTCCTTGATATATTCCACCGGATTATCACCGGATTCAAGCAGTTCATTGAACAGCCCCCATACACAGATGGAAGGATGATTAAAATGTTGGCGGATCAGCTCCTTCAGCTGTTCTTTCCCATTGGCACGGAAAGAAGGCAGATTAACAAATCCTTTATCATCATATCCTCCGGGACCGATAAAAGGTATTTCTGCCCAGACAATAATCCCATTCTTATCCATCAGATCATAGAAATAGGTAGCTTGCGGATAATGTGCCAGCCGAACCGCATTCACTCCCATTTCCAGCATCAGGGCTGCATCTTCTTCATGATGCTGAGGACGTAAAGCATTACCCACCTCACTCCTGTCCTGATGCCGGCAAACACCGTGAAGAGGCAGATGCTTGCCATTCAAAAAGAATCCCTTATCCGGATCAATCCGATAATAACGAAGTCCTAAAGGCTGCGTCACACAATCTACCAGTTGCCCTCCTCTCGACAGAGAAACCTCCGCCTGATAAAGAAACGGGTCCTGACGGCCATTCCACAGATGAGGATTATTTATCTCAAATGTAAGTTCCTGCTGCAAAGCTGCATTCCCGGCAAGAGTAAGTGTCTGTTTCTGTTGCGCCACCACTTTCTGACCATCCAGCAAACGGATACCCAGTTCTACTTCCTGACCGGCATTATTGCCATTTGCCAAATCAACGACCGCCCTTATTTTCGCATATTGATGACTGACACTATCCTGTATCAGACGAACTCCCGGAGAAGCATAATTCAAAGGAGAAATACATGCCTCATCAGTGATCAGCAGATGCACATCCCTGTAAATACCGCCATAAAAATTAAAGTCACCCACCAAAGGCATCACGTCCAGTTGTTCTCCATTATTCACCCGCACTAATATAGAGTTCTCTTTTCCATAATTCACCTCTCCGGTTATTTCAAAGACAAAAGCTCCGTATCCTCCACGATGTTCACCGATATGACGGCGATTGATAAATACATCTGCTATACTGTTCGCTCCTTCGAAACGAAGGAAAAGACGCTTGCCTTGCCATTCGGGACGAATGAACAGTTTCTTTTCATAATTACCGATTCCCCGTTTATAGTCGATCTTTCCGGACAAAGCATCCTGTGTATTCCAGGTATGGGGCAGATCTACTCTTATTTCCGACCCTTTCTGCACCTGATGCGAGAATCGGAACTTCCAGTTGTCGTTTAATAAAATATCCTGCCGCTGAGCAAATAGCGGCATACTGCAAAACAGAAATAAAGCAACTGCCATCAAACGGCAGCATGACATAATTGGTGTTCTCATATTATTTTTTTAATGATGATTTCTTCACTTTGATAAAAGAAGAGAGTGATTCAACTTTACTCTTATATTTTTTCTCATTGACTCTATTTTTGTTTTCTTCTTTATCTATCCGATGATCGAACAGCATACTTGCTTTCTTCACGTCACCTTTCATCCATTCGGCATAACTAAAACGTTGATCAACCGCATTGTCTCCCCCTTCCCACTGAATATAGACTTCATCCTTCGTCTTAGCCTTCAGATTGCTGAAAACTTTTGCAAAGCTCTGTCCATCCAACTGTTCTGCTGGTTGTGGTATCTGGCATAACTCGCACAAAGTAGGATACAAATCTACAAACTCAACCATCGACCGGGTCTTTCCTTTTTTCATTCCGGGCACACGGATAATCAACGGCACATGAGTAGAACGGTCCATCAGATTATGTTTACCCACAAAATCATGTTCGCCCAGATTCCAGCCATGATCTCCCAGCAGTACCACAATCGTATTCTCCGCCAGACCTAACTCATCCAGAGCATCCAGCACTTTTCCGATTTGTGCATCCACGTAGCTCAGGCAAGCATAATATCCATGCTTCACTTCCCGCTGAAAATCGGCATCCCCCGTATCAGTCACCCGTGCATAAGCATATATCTCACTCGAATTACGGACTTGTTCCGGCAAGCCTTCCGGTCTGAAACGGTTGGAAGCCAAAGGTATCTCTTCCCGCTTATACAAATCCCAATATTTCTTCGGAGCATTAAACGGCAAATGAGGTTTCCAAAATCCGCAAGCCAGGAAAAACGGTTTGTTCATTTCTTTCATACGCCGCAGGTCACGAATGGCACGTTCCGCCAATTTTCCGTCATCGTATGCCGTATCCGGAACATCCGCTGACTCGCAAAACGGTCCGCGCATAGTCTTGGGATTGATCGTCTTGCCCGATTCTGAGTTCATCCAAAGTTCCCATTTATTATATTCCGCCCAATAGACATCGTATCCATCCGGATGATTCCGGTAGGGAGGTTCGCTCCACGATGCGGCATGATCGCTCATGTGGTGAAAAACTTTGCCATCCGAAACTGTATGATAACCATTCTTTGTGAACCATCCGGAAAGAGGTATAGCCTCCGGACAATCCTTGCTGGCATAAGCCGAGAAATTCACAAAACGATCGGGATAGTGAGGATATACGCCTGTCAGAAGGCTGGCACGGGAAGCGCCACTCACCGGAACATTGCAATAAGCGTTCTGAAACAAGACTCCGCTCGATGCCAGACGATCCATATTCGGAGTCTTGACCGCCTCCACTCCGTAACAACCCAGTTCGGGACGCATATCGTCAGCCATCAGAAAAAGAACATTCATTCTGGAAACATCGGAGACATTGTGCTGCGCCTGCACAGCAGAGGCCATACAGCAAGCTGTCCCGCAAAGAAGGGTATATTTTACCGAAATAGCGTTCTTCATTTTATAGTTTAAATTTTCAAGACCTGCAATATACAAAATATTACAGGTCTTGCCTCTGTTTTTACTCAAAAAATTATTTAGTCCATACCGGATTCTGTTCCAGATTCGTATTCAGTGCCAGTTGCTTCAGAGGCAGCGGATACAGGTAATAATGTTCCTGCCATCCAAGCGGAGCGTCAAAGAAGTAAACATACCCTTCGTCATTACTCGGTCCGCCGGTTACTTTCAGATTTTTAGCCGAAGCTCCCGTCACATATACTCCCAACGGGCGTTTATTGACATAGTCTCCTTTTTTCCATCTGCGAAGGTCATCCAGACGGAATCCTTCCCCCATCAGTTCCACACGTCTCTCCCTGCGTACCTCCCACAGAAGAGCAGGAACGGAAGGATCACGGGCCGTATCAAAATCATCTGTAATGTCTTCGACCGTCATTTTCGCTACATGTCCGCGTGCACGAAGTTTATTAATGGATTTATCGGCAGCCGTCTGATCAAACTTACCTAATTCGCACATGGCTTCGGCATAATTCACCATTACCTCTCCTACACGGAACAAAGGCGCATCTGTCGTATTCACTCCATTGGCATTGGTAGCTACGGTATGCGTATTATAGTACTTCCATACCCAGAATCCCATTTGAGAAGCATTCCAGCCCTGTCCCCAGTTCTGATTCTTGAAGTGCGGCTGCCCCTGCACCGTGAATCCTTTGAAGTTGGAAGACGGCAAACGATGATAAGTCTCACCGGAGATTGTAGCAAGAAGATCTATAAACTCTCTGTCCTGCGCATGATCCGTATATTTCCAGTCGGCCGTGCTCGGACCATTTTCTTTCTTTACCATATAGGGAGGACATATCGTCAGATACAACCGGTAATCACGGTCGCGGAACTGTCCGTAAATCTCCTTATCACCGCCATACCGACTGGTGGTAGTACTTACCGGACGACCATCCGTACACAGATAACTGTCTACCGCATCCTTTGTCGCCTCAATATAAGATTCACCGGTACGCACCATGCGTGTCAGGCCATGCATCAACTGACCGGTTTCATAGGCTTTATACAAGATAATGCCCGTCACCCCATCCAAAGACTCCGAATTGAAAAGCTCGTCATACTGTGGATGTACATTCGGATAAACCTTCAAGACTTCTTCCGACGCACGTACACACTCTTTCAAGTAAGTCTCGGCATCAGACAATCCATGATACTTCCGCCAAGTACCCTCGAACAAGGCAAAACGGGAAATAAGTGCCTGCACCACAGATATACCAATGGTGTTTTTGCCATCGTCCGCACCGATATGTGTCTCCGCATATTTCAGGTTGGACAGGATATTCGAAGCCACCAGATCGCGACTATCCCGTTTGCCGTACAGTTCCGGACTGTCTTCTTTCAACGCATTCTCCACCCAGGGGATATCTCCAAAGCGGGAAAGCATCTGAAAGTATTTATATGAACGGAAGAAATAGCCGACACTGCGCCAGTGCTCCTTCTCCGTATCATTCATCTGCGAACCGTCGATATTGTCCAGCATCAGATTTACCCGGCGGATATAGTCGTAATCCCATTCCTTGACTTCATCTGTTGCCTTCGCCTTCTGGTATGCCCACTGCCCTTCATATCCGGACAAACCTTTGATCATATTGTCCGACTCAAAATCTCCGCGGAATATTTCGTCCGTCTGCCTCGTATCATACGTATATCCGAAGAATACATTATATAATCCCCATGCATACGTTTTGAAGTTATCATAGGTAGTAAAGACTGTCGCTTCCGTCTGTTGTCCTTTCGGATAAACTTCCAGAAAAGAGTCATTCAAACAAGACGACATCAGCAAACAGAGACTAATGCCCGTACCCAGTATATATTTCTTCATAACAATTACTCTTTTAAATAGTGAAACAATCAGAATGAAAGGTTGATACCAAACGAATACTGCCGCATATACGGATAGGTAAAACCACGTTGTCCCAAGTCATCCGTTACCGAACGTTCCGGATCGAGTCCTTTCGGCAAATGATCGAATGTATAAAGATTCTCACCGCTAAAGAAGACAGCCAGATTATTGACACCGATCTTAGTCATCCACTTGGACGGGAAATTATAAGATAAGGTGATGTTCCGGATACTCAGGTAGGAACCATCCTGCAGATAACGGGTCTGAATACGTGTATTGGCAGCTGTATTTCCGGCAGCTTTCTCATACAGACGGGGGAAATAGCTGTCTGTGCGCTCCGGCGTCCAGTAATTCAGTTGTGTGTCATATACCGTCGTCCATGCGTCATAGTGCGGATAGAACAAGTCATTCATAATCCACAAATCACGTTTGCCTACTCCTTGCAACAGGAAAGATAAAGAGACCCCCTTCCAGTTTGCACCACCGTGGATGCCATACTGATAACGACGGGTACTATTACCGATGATCTTACGGTCGCCCGGATCTTTCGTCGTACTTGTGCCCCCGTTGATAATATCGTTGTCATCCAGATCTTTATACAGGATATCACCCGGATTCGGATTATAGCCTTCCACTTTTGGAATGCCTGCTTTCAGCTTGCCATCGGCATCGAAATCATCAACAGTATACAGGCGGTCTGTAACATACCCCCAGATTTCACCCAGTTCCATACCTACACGGTAAGTATCTTTATCGTTCTTATCCTTGCCGAAGAGACCTGTCTCGTTATTATACTTGGTAATCTTGGTTTTAGCATCATAAAGGTTGAAGCCCAGATTGTATTTCACTTTTCCGATCTGATCATTCCAGTCTACAGTGATCTCCCATCCTTTGGAACGAAGATCGGCAGTATTCTGCAAAGGAGCACTTGCACCCAGCACAGCCGGTAATTCCGCTCCCGGAGCGAGCATACCTTTCGTATCACGACGATACCAGTCGAATACAAGATTCAGCCTGTTGTTCAATAAACCCAGATCAAAACCGACATCGACAGTCGTCACTTTCTCCCAGGTAAAACTGTTACTGACCAATGCGGCAGGTTTAAGGGTAGTTACCTTGATACCCGAAACGGTCCAGTAAGCCTGCTCGGCATCCATACCCGGAATATAAGCGTATGGAGTGATACTCTGATTGCCGATATTACCCCACGAAGCACGCAATTTTAAGTTAGACAATACGGATGTCAACGGTTTCATAAACGCTTCTTCGCTCACACGCCATCCGGCAGAGACAGAAGGAAAGAAACCGAAGCGACTGTCTTTCGGAAATTTGGAAGAGCCGTCATAGCGTCCGTTCGTTTCAATCAGATATTTGCCGGCAAAGGAGTAGTTGATACGATAGAATAATCCTCTTACTGTATAGCGTTCGAATTTATCTTTAGCGAAATAATCTCCTGTAGCCTGCGATATAGAAGGAAGGTCTTCGTTAATCATGTTCATACGCGACATTTCCGCATAGCGATAGTCACTGCTCTCCTGATTGAAACCTCCCATCACGGTGACTTCATGCTTGCCCCATGTGTTATTGTAGTTTCCGTAGAAGTTCAGGGCATTATAATCGGTAATGCCGTTGGAGTTTTCATACTTAGAGTTTGCCGTCGAAGTCTCTTTCACAAAGTTACCTCCGTGGGCATAATAGAACTTCTTTTCAAACTTGGTCTTTTCATTACTCAGATGGTTGTATGTATATTCACCCACCAGTTTGACGTTCTTCAAAGGAGTAATCGTCACCTTTCCGAAGATACGGATATTGTTTTTCTGGATAGTCGTCGGATAAGCAAGATTAATCAGATTCCGGGGAGTATTAATCGGTAGTTCTTCTCCGTCGATATTCATTGTTCCGGTAGGGAAATAAGACGGGAAGGCAACGGCTGCTCCCCAGATTCCATATCCTCCCGAAGTCTCCGGCAATTCTGATTTCGAGTTCGTGTATTTGATATCCAGTTCCGGAGTAATCCATGAGAATACGTCCGAACGGATATAAGAAGACACATTGTAACGTTTATACGCATCCTTGTCCGAGGCCAGCACTCCATTCTCATCGACCATACCGAAAGAGAAACGATAAGATATATCTTTCGTGCCGCCACCTACAGAAAGATTGTGCGTCTGCTGGAAACCGGTCTCCATCATATCATCAAACAGATTGGTTTCTGCCAGACTATAGCGCAATCCGTCCACCATTGCATACCCATCGGGATAAGCCGAAGGATTGGCATTGTATTCTTTCAATAAATCCAGCCACGTATCCACATTCTGTCCACTCTGATAGTTGATGGTTCCCATGTCTTTATAAGCCTGCACCGTCTGAAGCGGTGTTGCCTTACGAGGCATATTGGCAGGTCTGCTAAATGAGAAATTGTTAGAATAATTAATAGAAAGCCTGGTTGAATCCGATCCTTTCTTTGTCGTAATCAGAATGACGCCAAATGCGGCACGTGCCCCGTAGATAGCCGAAGAAGCAGCATCTTTCAAGACCGTTACTGATTCAATATCATTCGGATCGAGCATATTGATATCCATTTCTACGTTATCCACCAGAACCAACGGTTTGCCATTCTTATCCAGACTGTTGACACCACGGATATTGAAACTCATTTCCTCTCCTGGTCTACCGGAGTTACCCGTAATCTGCAAACCGGGCATCGCGCCTTTCAAGGCATCGCTGACCGACACTACCGGACGGTCTCCCAATACTTCATCCATCTTCACGCTGCTTACCGCACCAGTCAGATTCGCTTTCTTCTGTACACCGTAGCCTACTACCACCACTTCGTCAATCAGACGGCTGTCTTCTTTCAGAGCAATGTGCAAAGGAGTCTGATTTTTGACAACGACTTCCTGCGTAGCATATCCGATATAAGACACGGATAATCGTGCATTCGGAGTCACCGACAGAGAAAAGTTTCCATCCATATCCGTAATCGTACCTTCCGTAGAATTCAGCACTTTCACATTGGCACCAATCACTCCTTCACCCGAAGGATCGGTCACTTTGCCTTTCAGGACAAACGCTTTTCCCTGTTCCTTTTCAGGCACTGCGGCATGGAATATGACCACCCGGTTTCCGTTCACTTCATAACTGATCCCCGTACCGGTCAGCAGTTGGGCCATCACGTCATTAATTGTACCCTTGTCCACGTTCACAGAGACTTTCTTATTCAGGTCAATGTCGTTATTGCGAATCAGAAAAGAATAATTTCCTTGCTTCCTGACTACTTCAATGGCTTCTTTCAAAGTAACGTTATCTGCTTTGACACTGAACTTCTTGTTTTGTTCCTGCGCTGAAAGTTGAAAACCTGTCAGGACATTACTTAGGGACAAAAGCAGAAACATCAATAATGTTTTTCTTATTATCAATCTCATTTTTATCACTATTAAAGGTTAACATATAGTTATTTATCGTAGCTGCGGACTGCCGGTATATCTATCGGCTGTGTCCATTTTCTTTCTCCTTCCTTTTATCTTACCCCCTTTCTTTTATCGGTAATAAAGATGGTGTCACCACTGACTTTCCACGTGTATTGTTTCTCAACGTTGATTTCGTGTAATATATCATAAATATTCTGATTGCTGTCGAAAGAACCGGAGAAGTGTTCGGCCTTCAGACGTTCGCTTTCTATGCTGATCTTCACCTGGAATTTACGTTCCAGACGATGGGCAATATCAGCGAATGAAGCATTCTCGAAGGTCAACCCGCCATCCAGCCAATCGCAGGCTTTACTTGCATTGGTCTTCAGCTTTTCCATTCGTCCGGTGTTCTTGTTATACAGTGCCTGCTCATTCGGGAATAATTTCATCACAGAATTAGCAGACGCTGATAAATTCACCCTGCCTTCCAGCAGAGACACCATCACATAATTATCGTCATCATAAGCACGGACATTGAATACCGTGCCGACTACCTGCACCTGCACATCGTTCGTCTTCACGAAGAAGGGAACCTCTGCATTTTTCGCAACTTTAAAGTATCCTTCGCCATCCAACGTCACATTACGTTCGCGGATACCAAACCCACGGTGATAGCGCAATACAGAACCTGCATTCAGAGAAACCTCCGTCCCGTCAGGAAGAACGATATTCGTTCTTGATCCGGCAGGAACCTTGATTTCGTAAGGAGAATCGGCGTTGGTATATACTTCCGTCAGATTTTCCGTATACGTATACCAGAAATAGTTGCAGCCGATCAGCAGAATAACGGCGTTCCCTTCTACCCAGAACAGAAAAAAACCGCCCCCAGCCACTTTCAGCCAGACAGGTATCAGTTTCCGGACAGGCTTCGAAGAGGCAGGAGCAGTCATTCTCTCCTTTATCCGCACTAAATTGGAGTTTTCTATTTCTGCAAACGACGGTACGGAAGAAAGTGCCCATACGGCAGACATTTCCCGGAAAGTCCGGGCAGCTGCTTCATTGGAAGCCAGAAAGGCAAGCAACGTTTCTTTTTCTTCATCGGTACTATTGCCCGACAAATAATTACTAATCTGTAATTCCAGTTCTTCTTTATCGTAATATTCTATCATAAACCGTTCTTTTTCTATGGTGTATATAACTAGATACGCAATAAAAAAAGAAACGTTTAAAAGAAAACCGATTTTTTTTAAAGAAACATCAAAATAGCTATCATATAGGGAGTACCAAGGGATTCGCGCAATTTAGTCAGCGCAATTTTCATCTGCACCCTGACGGTGGCGACATTAATATTCTGCTCTTCCGCAATTTCGCTGTACGATTTGCCTTCATACAGGCTCGCCTTAAAAACAGCACGGCATTTGGCAGGGAGTTCCTCTACTTTCCGCAGAATGATCTCGTTCATTTCACTGCTTTCCAATGCCTGCAATGGATTGTCGGAAGAAAGAATATGATTTTCTAGAAAAGCCCATATTTCCTCCATCTGTTCGGTCATTATGCGCTCATTAAAAGCGGAAGACCGCAAATAACTGATACTTGCATTCTGTATAGCCCGACGAAGATACGGAAGGGCAGGATAAGTGATATGGTGGCGATTCTGCCAGAAAGAGACGAAGACATCATTGACTATTTCACCGGCGACTCTCTTGTCATGTACATAGTAAACAGCTATCGCACACAGGTATAAATAGTACGTATGATAAATTTTATCAAATGCTTTGGTGCTACCGTGATTCAGTTGTTCGATTAGTTTTTCAGAGACTTCTGGTAAATTCATTCGTTCTTTTTCTTTAAGGGACGGGTGCAAATATAGCGATTAATTCAGAAACTCAAAATTCCGGTTATTAAAACCGGAACTTTGAATCGTGAATTATAACCCCATCGGTATCTTCAACAGATACCATACGATAAACAGCAATGTCCATGCTGCCAGAATGCACAAGGAGTACCTCCATGTATATTTCAGCAACGATCCGTATGTGATCTGTTTGTCATATTGCCGCATATACGTCAACACCAGCGGCATATAGAATAAGAAAGGAGTAATGGCATTCGTCGAACTGTCTCCGATACGAAAAGCACACTGCGTGACGTCCGGCGAAATCCCCATCTGCGCAAACATCGGGATGAAGATGAAAGACATAAACGCCCATTTGGAAGTGGCGGATACCATAATCAGATTGATAAATGCCGTAAACAGGATAAACAAGATGAGTGCGGACAAAGGAGCCGGCTCAAAAGAAGAAAGCAGGTCCGCTCCCATAATCGCAAGACACTTGTCCAGATGAGAATACTCGAAACAGGCAAACATCTGGGCAGCAAAGAAAGCAATAACGAAATACACACCCAGCAGTTTGATCGGCTGGGTAAGTCCTTCAATCACATCATTATCGCTGCGATAACGACCGGAACTGAACCCATAAGCCATCCCCGTAAAGCCTGCGCCCAAAGATAGCAGAAACAGGATACCGGCAATGAAGGGCGAGTGCATCAAACCTCCGTTAACGCCACGCAGGATACCATAGGAAGAGAAAGTAAGCCACAAAATAAGGGCAACGTATATCCCTGCCACTGTGACAGCCACCATCAACGCACGACGTTCTTTCCGTGACAAAGGGCGGTAGGCTTCGACTTTCACACTTCCCTCATATTTTCCTAAGTTCGGGAGAAGCCATTTCTGAGTCACCCAATAAACGATCCCTGTAATCACCACTGTCGAAGCGCTCATAAAGAAGTAGTTGCACAGCGGCTCCGTGTTTCCCTGATATCCCATCAGTGTGAGCGCGGCTTCCTGAGTGGTATGCGCCAAGAGCGGGTCCATCGTACTCAGTACGATATTGGCACTATATCCGCAGGCCACAGAAACGTAAGCCGTCACAATCCCCGCTATCGGATGAAGTCCCACCCACTGAAACAGCATGGCGGCAATGGGAAGCAGAATAATATAACCGCCGTCACCAATGACGTTCGACAGCAATCCGAGGACAATCACCCACAGGATAACTTTTCTTTTCTCTTTCCGGTTTCCCACTCCCAGACGGATGCACGCATCGATAAATCCGGAATGTTGGGCCACACCCAGTCCGAACATGGCGATAATCACCATGCCAAGCGGAGCAAAACCGGTAAAGTTCTTGATAGCATTCCGCAACCACCAGCGGATTCCCTCAGGGCTCAGCAGGCTTTGCACCCGAATATCCTCCCCTGATTGCGGCAGCGTTACTTTCAGTCCGTAGATATCACATATCCACGAAAGAAAGACCACCGCCATTGTCAGCAGCAGGAACATCGTAGCGGGATGCGGCATACGCCATTTACTCTTCATCAGCTTCCAGATTATCCAGATCGATAATGCGCAATTCCAATGCACGAACAGCCAGACGGGTCGCGTTCACTCCCACCCGTTCTCCATTCGGAAAGAGACGTCCGATCAGGTCATTCTGTCGTTTCTCCAGTGATTTCACGCCAAATGGCATCCCTTTCAGGTTGGCAATCATATCTTTGGTGTAGCCTAATGCCAGATGGCGAAGAAAACGCTCGTCATATTCATCAATATCATAGTTGATTACCGCTTCCTGACGCTTGGCATCATTCGCTACCGACTTTTTGAAACGATCTACGATCTTCTCCAGAATCGGATAGTTGAATACCAACTTCTTGCCGTCCATCACAGCTTGTACGTCTGTCTTGGTCAGCAATTCTCCTGTTTTGAGAATAATGCCATCCGCTCCTGCATTCAGCACATCCACCCACAGTTTTTCATTCAGTATTTCCCCCGTAAAGATCAATACACGAACCCCCTTATAACGTTTAAAAATATTCCGGCAGATATCAACGCCAATCGTCGTAGAACCTCCCAGTCCCAAATCCAGCAAAACCAGATCGGGAAGCTGCGCTTCCATCAACGGCCAGAACTCGCTTTCTGTCATTGCCGTGCCGATCACTTCTGCGTTGGGTATCTCATGACGGAAAATTTCTTCTGTGCCTTTCAATTCCAGTTTTACGTCCTCTACAATAATAACTTTAAACTTCTGTTCTTCCATTTTATTTATCTAATAACTTTTATGTGTCTTCTTCTTTATCTGCGTGGGATGGTGAAGTAAACCGTAAATCCTCCCCCTTCTGCCGGTTCGGCATTGATACGGCATCCCCTGCGCCCCGCAAATTCATCATGGTCACGGATTATCTGCTTGCATATCAGATATTCCGTTCCACGCAATTCTCCTTTTTCACCGGAAGTCATACGAGCCAAATTCGGATAGAACAACTGGTTCAGCTCCGTCACACTCTTCTCGCGTCTGGTATCCGTAAAAAGGAAACGGATATATTCGTTATCCTTACGAGCCTGCAAGCGTATCACTCCTTCTTCACGAACCGCCAATGCTTCATCAATCAGATTCTCAAACAGGAAACGCAACTGATTCACGTCACCGATCACTTTGGCGTCCATCGGTTCTATGATTAGTTCTACCTTTTCCGTCCGATTTTTCGTGACCTTCCTGAAGTATTTTCCAGCAGCATCAAAAAGCTCCTGTACCGGAATCGTATTCCGGCGGAAAGTAACCTCCTCCAGCTGTCGAGCAGCGCATGAACTCAGAATCGTAAAGATCCCTTTATAATATTCTATCAGTTCTGTAATCGTTTCCACAGCTTCCCGTTCATCCTTTTCCGGAAGGTTCTGCGTATTCAACCGACCAATAATCTGTTTAATCTTGTTTGGATAATAAATTGTCTCATGTTTAATCGTCGAAAGGCAGTTATCAAGCACCATGTTCTGCACATGAAGCATACTGTCTTCCCACGAAGCACGGCGTGTTTCCTCGTGTGCCGACTCGATATCCCGGTATTGCGTAGCAAGCTTTACCACTGCATTGAACACCACAATCGATACATAACGTGCTACCAGCTCAAAAAGAAGATGATCCGTTTCCTGTTGCGTTCCTTCCCTCCGTTCCAGATAAAGCACACCTACACATTGATGCTCACCTCCGGCTTCCACCATCAACGGAATCGCCTGCAAATTCTGTTCTGAGAGATATTCCCCTGTTTCAAAACATTGCTGCACCATTTCCGGCATTTCCTGTCCGGGACAGGAAGCATATTCCAGCCGATGCGTGGTTTCGTTATAAACTGCAATGCCCATCAGGCTGATTGTCAGCAACTCATTTACTGAGCCAAAAGCCTCATTCACGATGCGCTGCGGAATCTCTTTAAGTGTATTTTCCTCTCTCTGAAGCGCTTCCTCGTTCTCCTGAGTCTGAGGTCTGACCAAAGAGGCGGCAAAAACTTTCTGATTTATCTCAAGCACCTGTTCCAGGTTCAGACGGTTCTGCAACATCTTCCTCATATACAAGAGATAATAGCCGATCAGAGAAACGATCAGCAAGACGAAACAGAGGATGATACCAACCGTCTTATTCGTGTTGGATCGTTCCAACTGCCTGCAATACCCTTCCAAAGTCTGGTCTTCTCCCTGTACCTTATATAAATCTGTAAAAGCAGAATTATTATAACTGTAGGCATCAATTTGTTTCAAAGCAAGGAATGCTACCGCCGCTTCATTTCTGATATCCAAAATCACATGATAGTCTGAATCAAAAAGTTCATTCCACCAAAACAGTTCGGCAGGGGTTCCTTTTCCCACCAGTTTCATGTATCGATGCGGCTTCGGGGTACGCGTATATTTCTTATAATGCTCATTCAGCGACATCATTGCCGAATCTATATACTGCAAGGCTATTTCGTAGTTCTCATCCACATTGGCAAAATAAGCGGCATTGGCATAATCAGAGGCTGCATCAAGCAGATCTTCATAAGTAGAATCTGTAGTAATCGCAATGGAGTCACTATCCTGCAATATCGACGGAAGGGGTTCATGCAGACAAGAAGCCATTCCCAACGGAAGCAACAGGCAGAGCAACACGCCAATCACTTTACGTACTCCTGAAGGCAAGCGGAAATAAAAACGGCTTCCCTTTCCCGGTTCGCTTTCTATATCGAATACGCATACTCGGAACAGTTCATTCGTTTTCTTATATTTCTCTATGATTCCCTTGCAGTTCATCAAGCCAAAACCGCTTCCCTTATTCTCTTTCAGTTCTTCCGGATCTGCCGCGTCTTTCATGCCGATAGCACGCGAATCATATACCTTTTCACCAATGATATGCGCGATATCTTCTGCTGAAAGTCCTCTCCCATTATCTTCTACGGAGATTTCCACATACGCATCGGTAGCATGCGCATATACTTTAACCGTTCCCCCCTCAGGCGTATACTTACGGGCATTTTCAGCCAGTGTATTAATCATAAACAAGGTCAATGCACGATCGGCCTTTACCATCAGGGTGGTCGGTTCGATTTCCAGCTTTTGCTTTTTCATTTCAAAAGCACGCCGTCCTTTTCCCAGCAAATCAAACAATTCATTCAGACTGAATGTCTCGATGTTCAGACTAAGCGTACCTTGCTTCATCTTGATCCAAAGTGCCAGAATATCATTATATTCGTTGATGGTAGTCACCAGTTCATCAATGTACTGGTACTTCTCTTTCTTTATCTTGGTGTCATCAATATATCCTTTTTCCGTCAACTTATGTACTTCGTTCAGAATCCGGTCGATATAAGGATTAATCCCGTTGACGATGGCCATACAAGCCTTCTTTATCAGATTCTGACATTTGTTTCCTGCAATATGCTGCTCGTAGATATACCGCTGTTTCTCCAGCTGATTTCGCTCGTCGCTCAACGTAGCCACCATTTGTTCATTTTCAGCAGCCCATACGATATAAGGTTCCACTACATGCACCAATGCCTTCTCGTCCCGGTTCAGTCGATGGGAAGAAGGTACCAGTGCAGCTTTTCCTTCTTCCGGAATTTCCAGCGTCAGACGTCCTTTCCCGAACAACTGGTCAATGCCTTGCTGAATCAGAGGTACGTTCATCGGTATGGAAGAAGTGATATCCCGACAAAGAGAGAGAATCCGTTGCAGACGCTCCACATCCACCTGATTCCTGATTTTGGAACGTTTGTTGAAGAACCACCAAAGGATAATCACCAGTACCAAGCCGACAATAACCAGAAAAAGAACGACCGTCATCTGTCGCGAACCTGCTTCCAAAGACAAATAACGGCTTTCCAACTCCTTATCCTGACGGGTAAAGTTCAAAATATCCAGATAGATATTCCGGTTATAATCAGAAGCATCCTTCATCCCCAGCCCGGCATATGAAACGCTTAACTGCTCCCTTATCCGTGAGATCCATTCGGGAACGGTCTTCACCTTCTCCTGTCCAATCCATGGAACTCCGGTATAAGTAGTATCTCCCTCGGCAAACGTATATAATTTATCAAGCGTATCCACTTCATTATGATAATAAAGCATGTGATGATGGTTTACGCAGTTCAATGCTTTTGATAATGTATCCAAAGCTTCCTGATAACGTCCATGCGCATTCAGGTATTTGCCGATAGATACATAAGCTCCGGCAATCTGATACAAGTCATTATATTCGCGAAATTTCTCCAGTGCCAGTTGGGCCAAACGCAAAGGGAACAAAGAATCTACCGGAAAATCAAACTGATCCAACGCATGTGTACGCCTTGTCTTGAAAAACTCAAAATTAGACGGGGATGCCATCAGATTGGCAAGTCCCTGCATTCCATTCCCCTCAAAATACGGATGCTTGCTCTTCACGGCTGTCCGCCAAGTGAAATAAAGTTCGTCAAACTCGCGGAGTTTCCGTTCTTCCGGAGTATTCGCTGCGACCAAAGAAGCCGATCCTTTGAGATAATGATAATAAAGAAGCTGATTGGTATCGCTCAACGCTTCGTCTTCCTGAATATTATCGATAGAGGTTATCGCTTCCTGCCGTTGCTGGAGATAGTAATAGTAAATGGAGGAAACGAGAAAAAATTCGGTAAATGCGTAATCCAGCCGAAGCGCTTCGTGACGGTCGGCAAAGAGGTCGCTCTCTTCACGGATACGCTTCATCCGTCGGAGGGCACTGTTCCGGTAATCATAAAATTCTTTGTTGAGCGCTGTCCGCTGGCAGATTTTCATCAGTCCGATGTCTGCAATCAACAGCTCAAGCTCATTTTTAGTCAGTTTGTATACCTCTTTATGATACGCCTCGGCACGGTCGAAATCCATATTCATGAAAGCACAGAACCCCAGATTATTGGAAGCTTCCGCTTTCCCCGACTTATACAGGTTTACTTGCCGATATGCTTTATAGGCGTATTTGTAGGAAGAGTCCAGATTACGGTAACGATAAGCATACGCTTTTCCATTCAGCGAGTCGATAAGCCTCACTTCTTTTGTGGGCACCATGTCGGTACACGAAAAAAGGGAGGAAAGCAACAATACTCCTATTATATATAATGGAGAATGGAAAATGGAAAATGGAGAATAAAAAGACAGGCGATAACTATCTTTCATTCTTCGCTCTTCATTTTCTGTTTTTCGTCCATAATTCTTCATTCTTCATTCTCAGTTCTTCGTTCTTACTTGCAAATCTACAAATATTTCCGATAAGTTGGAGAGAAAATTATTTTTTCTACAATAAGTCTTTCTAAATAATAAGAGAAATTCCTACCTTTGCAGGCAAATTAACAAATAGGTAAC
>OBXD01000650.1_pt1 | contig 18792 bp, 10 predicted proteins | sample 1495381 | NCBI WGS metagenome assembly OBXD01 (sample SAMEA2580144, study PRJEB22360) | human gut metagenome | biome: human gut; feature: human-associated habitat; material: faeces | place: Denmark | collected 2008/2010 | reverse complement strand
CGTGCGGGACAGCCAGTCGAGCTGGCTTTCCCGCACGCCGAAATCGGACAGGGTGAAGGCGATCCCCAGCGTTTTCAGAAGGGCGTCCACCTGCTCGACGGCGCGCAGCGAGGCTTCCTCTTCCGTAAGGCCGGAAGTCTCCGCGCCCAGAAGCCGGGCCAGCTCGGCAAAATCCGCTTGCGCGTGGGGGCGCATGAACCGCATGTATTCCGGGTAAATGGCGGCAAGCCCTTCGCCGTGCGCGACGTTGAGCAGGCCGCTGATCGGATGTTCGATGCCGTGCGGGGCGGTACAGCCCGCGTTGCCTATGGCGATGCCCGCGAACGTGCTCCCCAGCGCCACCCGTTCCCATGTTTCGAGATCGGAGGGGCTGGCCTGTACCTTGGGCAGGCCTTCGCTCAGCCAGAGGATTGCCTGACGCGAATACAGCTTGCTGAACGGATTGGCGCGGACGGAGAGGAACGACTCGATGGCGTGGGCCAGCGCGTCGAAGCCGGGCCCCGCGATGCCCCTGCTGGAGAGCGTGGTCATGAGCTCCGGATCGACGATGCTTTCCTTGGGATACAGGGCGGGCAGGGCGAATCCCTTTTTCACATGGTCCGTGTCGGTGAACACGGCGGTCCAGTTGCCCTCGCTGCCCGTCCCCGCCGTGGTGGCGATGAGCAGGATGGGCAGGGCCTGCCCGCCCTGTTTGCGCCCGTAGATGTATTCGAAGATCGGCGCGTCGTTGTAATAGGCGAAGGCGATGCCCTTGCTTGCGTCCATGACGCTGCCGCCGCCGATCCCGATGACCATGTCGCACCCGTTGTCGCGGGCCGCCTGAGCACCCTCGGTCGTCATGGAGCCCAACGGGTTGGGACGGATGCCGTTGTAGTGCGCCCAGCCGAGCCCGGCGGCTTCCAGCGAAGCGCCCGCTTCTTCGGCGAGCGCCCGGGAGTGCGCGCTGCCGGTGGTGACGATGAGCGCCTTTTTCCCGTATTTCGCGGCCAGCGCCCCGATCTGGCGGCGCATACCGGGGCCGGAATGGATGCTGACGGGGTTGTGGAAGTGGCAATGCATGGGAATCCCCTCCTTACGTCGGTTCGATCGCGTCCGGGTTAGTTCTTCGCGCCCTTCAACTGCCACATCCAGCTGTCGCGGACCATGTCGTCGAGGGTTTTCACGGCTTTCCAGCCCAGCTCCTCAAACGCCTTGGACGGATCGGCGTAGCAGCTCGCCACGTCGCCGGGACGTCTGGCAACGATGCGGTAGGGTACGCTTACACCGTTGACGGCTTCGAAGCGGTGGACCATTTCGAGGACGCTGGTTCCGTTGCCCGTGCCGAGGTTGTGGATGATGCAGCCGGGTTTTGTTTCCAGCTTTTTCAGTGCGGCGATGTGCCCGGAGATGAGGTCGGTCACATGGATGTAGTCGCGCACGCCCGTGCCGTCCGGCGTGTCGTAGTCGTCGCCGAACACCTGCAATTCCTTGCGGATGCCCGCCGCCGTCTGGCAGACGAACGGCATGAGGTTGTTGGGGATGCCGTTGGGGTTTTCGCCGATGAGCCCGGACTCGTGCGCGCCGACCGGGTTGAAGTAGCGCAGGATGGAGACGTTGAACTCGGGATGCGCCAGCGCCACGTCACGGATCGTTTCTTCGATGTACAGCTTGGTGCGACCGTAGGGATTGACCGCGCTGAGGGGGTGGTCCTCGGTGAGGGGGAGGAAGTGGGGCACGCCGTACACCGTGGCGGACGAGCTGAAGACGAGGGCGCTGCCGTGCTTGAGGCACATTTCAAGAATGGTCAGCGCGGAGTCATAGTTGTTGCGGTAGTACATGAGCGGGTGCGCCACGGATTCGCCTACGGCCTTGTGGCCTGCGAAGTGGATGACCGCGTCGATCTGGTATTCGGCGAACAAGGCGCGCATGGCGGCGACGTCGCCCGCGTCGGCCTTGATGAAGGGGATTTCTTTGCCGCAAATTTCCTTCACGGCGAGGAGGACGGACGGATTGCTGTTGTGGAGGTTGTCCACGCACAGGGGCTCGTAGCCCTGCTTGACGAGCTCCACAAGCATGTGCGTGCCGAGATAGCCGGTTCCGCCGGTGACGAGAATCTTACCCATATTGTTTTTCTCCTAACGCCCGGTCTGTCCGGGCTGAATCTCTCTTGCTGCTTAATCCAGCCGGGCGATCCGCGCAAGAGCCGGCGGTGGGGTTCTGCCGGCGATTGGGTGACGTTTGCACAACAACATATCGGAAAAGGTGTTTTGCCATAGGAGGATAAGGAGGGCCAAAGCGAGATGCCATTGCCGATGACAGCATTGGGGCGCTGCCCGCTTTGCCAATCCATTTTCTTTATTGGAGAAGATGTTCCGGCAGCGCCGGGGCCGATACGCCCCGGCCGCCGGTTGAAGGGACAGGGGGCCAAGCGGTAGGGGCTTTCCTGCGGATTTTCGTTTTGGAGCCGCGCTTGTCAGGGATATCCGAACGCGTATAAGGAAAAAACTTTCCGGATACAGCAACAAACAGTGAGAGAGCCATGAAACTGCAAGGGAAAACAGCCATCATCACCGGAGCGGCCAAAGGCATCGGAGCGGCCAAAGGCATCGGCGCTGCCGCCGCCCGCCGTTTCGCCGCCGAAGGCGCTCGGATCGTCTTGGCCGACAAGGATGAAGCCAATGGGCATGAGGTAGCAAAAGCCATTGTCAAAGAGGGAGGCCAAGCTGCATTCTGCCTGTGCGATGTGGGGAATGAAGCCGATGTGCAGGCGGCCTTGGACACGGCGGCCCGTACATACGGGAAGCTGGACATTGTGGTGAACAATGCCGGATGGCAGCTCAACAAGACGCTTTTGGAAACGACGGCTGAAGAATTCAACGCCGTACTGAATACGAATCTAACCAGCATGTTCCTGTTCACGAAAGGGGCGGCGAATATGTTCATTGCCCAGAAGACGGGCGGGGCCATCGTCAACGTCTGCTCGACCTTCGCGGTGGTGGGATCTCCGGGATACGTCGCCTACCATGCTTCCAAGGGCGGGGTGGCCTCGTTTACGCGGGCGGCGGCGATTTCCCTGATGCCGCACAATATCCGCGTCAACGCCGTCGGCCCCGGGACCACGGAAACCCCCGGATTGCACGATGGCGCAAGGGATACCGGCGACGAGGCCAAAGGTATGGCGAGCTTTCTGGCCCTGCAGCCGCTCAAGCGTTTCGGCAAACCGGAGGAAATCGCCTCGGTGATCGCCTTCCTTGCCAGCGATGAAGCCAGTTTCGTCACGGGAGCGTTGTGGATGGCTGACGGAGGCTATACCATCGTGTAGGCCGCTTCGGCGTTTCCTCTTCCGGAAATCCCGCTTGCGCGGAACAACGGGATGGGGAGGGGGGCTTTGCAAGCGGGAAAGCCGACGAAGATCCAATATAAGGTGTATGGTAGGTCAGAAATCGGCAGGGTGGGCTCATGTATGCTGCTCGCCGCATGAAACGGAAGCGGCAGGGTGCCCGTGCCGCCTGGCAATCTGGTATTGCTTTGGGGAGATCCCGAATTGGGCGGAAAAAGCCTTGGTGAGATGGCTCGGACTGGAAAATCCGCACAGATACGCTATTTCGGTGATGTTTTTTCCCTTTTCGTTGAGAAGCCTTCGGGCGCACTCCAGACGCTCCCGGCGCAGGATGCCGAAGACAGTGTCCTCGAAGAGCATCCTGAACAAGGCCGTCAGCCGTGTGCGGTTGACCCCCACGGCGGCTGCCAGTTCGGGCAAGCTCGGCGGCTTTCCGATATCCTGAAGCAGTATGGCATAGGCTCGGTGCGCGGCCCGGCACTCCGCCGGGCTGACGCATTTGTGGCTGTTTTCCCTGTCCAAGAGTTCGATCTGCTGATAGAGCAGTTCGTATTTCTTGTGCGCCAGGAATACGTCTCGCAAGAGGCCGTCGTCCCGGCAGTTGAGGATCTGCTCGAGGAGAATGCGAAGGTGCAGCGGGATGTCTCCTTTGAGCGTCCGGGATGAGCTTTTCCTGAGCCCATCGTGGACAAAACCGAGCTGGCAGGCAAACAGGCGCAGGCATTCCGGACGGAGCTGGAGCCCCACGGCCTGAATCCGCTTCCCGGCGCGTGAGATGGAAAAGCCTCCGTTCAGGCAAAAAAGCAGGCTGTTTCCCTTGCCGATTTCTTCGGAAAAGGCCTCCCCATCGGCGGCCTGTGCGTCGATGCGTGCCTGTCCGTTCAGGCAATAGAAGAAGGTCATGCGTGCCCCGTCCTGTTGCAGGCGGAACGGGCCCGCGGCGTGCGAGTCGTCATCAATGACGAACAGGGTCACGTCGGGGCAGGAGCACTGCCCCTGATGGAAAAAGCGGCAGGTGCAGGTGGAGTGGATACTCGTAGGCGTCATCAGTCTCACTCGGTTTCGGAGATGTTCCGAAGAAAGGCGCGTCGCCGCGCCGTGTCGGGATACGTCAGAAGGCGTAGCGCAGGGTCAGGTAGACGAAATCGTTGTCCGTGTATTCGCCGAGGATGGTGTCCTCCCCGCCTGTCCAGAACATGACGCCCGTGGATGCCTTCCAATGATCATCCAGTTCGTATTCGAGGAATACTTCGGTAAGCGTGCCCTCCCCGCTGGTGTAGAGTTTGCCCCGGACCCCCGTTTTGAGCGCGTCCCGGAACCATTTACCGCTGATTTCATAGGTCGCGCCGTGCCATGTCCGGCTGCCGGAAGCTTCCGACCCTTCCTGAACGTCCCCGAAAAGCTGGAGGTTCAGGTAATACTTGCTGTCGATGTCGTAGTCCCAGCCGAGGACGCCCTGCCACAGATCGGCCCGGTGAAAACCGAAGCTCCCCTGTACCGGAAAACGCGGCTTATAGGCGACCTCGCCCCGGACGGTCTGGCTGCCGAAGCCTTTTGCGAAGGAAGTTCCGAAAGCCGTGAAGCGGGGGTATTCGGCGGTCCAGCGCATCCCGCCGCCGTTGTTCCTGCTTACGAACATCGGGTTGTCGACAAAACCGTGGAAGGCCATGAGCGCCAGATCCCACCCCCCGAGATTGGCGGAGAGGCGCCCGCCGTATTCCACATCCCGGAACCATCTGTCCGGTTCGTCGGGAGCCGTGATCGTGAAGAGGCCGTCGTCCCGCTGCCGCCGGAGTTCGCGCAGGGCGCGCGGCTCCCACGGGTTGCCGGAGCGGGGCAGGGCGTTGACCTCGGCCTTGGGAAGGAACACTCCCTCGAAACTCATCCCGTTCCCCGAAACCGTGCCGCTGAACAGCCATACCGGGAGCCGGTTGTCGGCACGCCCGGTCGTGACCGGGTCCCGCGTATCCAGCGGATTGATGAGATCCATGGGGTTGATGCCGTCGCCCGTCCCCCATCGGTGAGTCTTCCGCCCGAGAAAAATATCTATATTATCTGTATCATAGGTCAGATACAATTCCCGGAGATCGGCTTTCCACGGGGAATGGTCGCCCGGCCACGTGTGGGCGGCCCCTTCGTAGCTGCCTTCAAGGCTGCCGAAAAGCGACAAGACATCGCGCCGCCAGAGCGCCTCGACCTGCACTTTCTGCCGCAGGGAAATCGGGGTTTCTGGATCGTTCAGGGAAAATTGGTTGCGCGATTCCGCGAACCCTCCGAGCAGGAACGTATCGGAAGCCTCAATCGCATGCAGATCGGAAAAGGCCTGTCCGTCCGAAAAGGGATCGCCCTCCACGGCGGCATGGGCGAAACCGAACCAGAAGAGGCAGACGGCGCAGGCCCGGAGCAGGGTTTTCATGCCTACCTCTTGAGATCCTGCGGCAGAAAGATATCTTCGGCGATCGGCGTGTTGTAGGCCACTTCCCGTATTTCCATGATCGTTTCCGAGTCCGATCCCACGGTGCGCATGCGCTGGCGGGTGGCGGTCCAGATGCCCTGTATCTCCTTGTAGCCGCCGAAAACCAGCTCCTTGCATCGGTTCCCGCCCTGATCGTAGAAGTCGATTTTCGCGGGCAGCCAGATATCTTTTCTGATCCAGATAATCCGTTTGGAATAGTTCGTCTTTTCTGGGAAGACCGCTTTCGCCTCCAGTACGTGGCAGTCCACGCCGGAGAGGGCCTCGTCGGGCAGCAGGGTATAGGTGTCTTTGTCGACTTCCCGCCGTGAAATGTCCTCATTGGCGTAGTCGCTGCGCATGAAGGAGCCCTTTTTGCTGCCTCCGCTGATGCGGCGGACCAGCGACTCGGCGGGCATGTAGACCCACATGTCATCGTCTTTGTTGATATCCCTGTAACTCCACGTGAGATAGGCCGTATTCCGGATGTCCCCCGGTTCGAGAAAGCGGATGTGCTGCTTTTCAGAATCGGGGAACTTCTTTTTCTTCATGGCCATGAAGCGGACAAGCTGCTGATCGCCGCGTTTGATGATCATCGCCATCGACATGTCGGAGGTACGGCTGGTGTCGACCTGATCCGCCTTGAGCGCCACATCCCTGCCGGTGAGCGCCCAGCCCGAGGCGGGGAGAATGAGCTGGACGCCGAGCAGGGCGGCGAGGACGATGCCGGATTTCCGTGAAAACATGAACTGCATGGAATCTCCTCGTATCAGCATGAAGGAAAAAGGGTTTCGCAGACCACGGCGGCGACGTGGCCTGCAAGGGGAGTGCATTCCGCGAGGGCCGCCCCGTCCAGACGGAGCGTATCGCCGCATGGGTGGAGCGCGAAGCTGTCCAGAGGCCGCCCAAGGCCTTCGCCCGTGGCCTTGAGGAAGGCTTCGCGGCAGACCCAACAACGCAGGAAGGCGCGATCCCGATCGTCGGACGCGGCGATCCAACTGATCTCGGGGGCCGAGAACCAGCGGCAGGCGATGAGCATGGCCTCGGGCAGAGGGCGCACGGGTTCGACGTCCACGCCTACCGGGGCGTCTTGGCGCACGGCGAGCAGGGCCAGCGAATCCGAATGCGCCAGGTTGAAGTGCAGCGAACCGTGCGCAAGCCGGGGTTTGCCGTCCGGACCGGAGCGGAACCGGAGCGTTTCGGGCGGGGTATCCAGATAGCGGGACAGCACGGAGCGCATCCAGCCGTGGGCCTGCCGGTACCGTTCCGCCAGCTCCGGGGTGTGGAAGCGGGAAGCGGCCGCGCATTCCTCCTCGGAGAGCAGATCCCGGAAACCGGACTGTGTCGGGCCGGTTAAGGGGCGGCTCCAGACATGGACGCAATCGGAATCCGCAGGCGGGGCAGCGGCGTCCCCGGAAAGGAGCAGGAGCCGGAACCCGTCCGAAGGCTTGTCGTACCCGCAAGGAGGCGTGGGGGGCGAGGCTGTCACGGAATTTGCGGAAAGGGGGGTGGGAGAGAACACAGGGAAACCTCATTATTGAATTTGAATTTCAATATCTGATAATAAAGGACGGGGAACGCTGTCAAACTTCCCGAAAAATTTTTGTATATGCAGAAACAGGATCAAAAGCTGACAAAGGGGGATGGTTTTTCTCAGTGAAATTTACCTGTTACAGCAACAGAACCGCACGGCTGGAGAAGCGGGTGGCCTTATAATCGGGCGGTTTTTCTGCCGCAAATACAAAAAAAAGATACGCAGATGAAAGTAAGCGGGCGTGAGTTGTCTTAAGTTGGCCCCATCGGACGGCGTAAGCCCTGTTTATAATGAAAATGAAATTCAAATTCATTTTTTACACCAGTCTTTGGAACGGTCATGAAGCACTCCTTGTTGTTCTGGTCCCGCAAATCCCACTGTTGGGCGGGCGTTTATCTGAGCGCCGTCACCCTGCTTTGGCTGGGCGAAATGGCGCTCCTGCCCGCTGTCTACGAGCCGCGGTTCGAGGTTGCGTCCCCATCCCCCGCCGTATCCTCCGTGGGAACGCCTGCGGTGTCCGTACAGGATGTGCTGGATCGCTTCAGTCACGAACGGGTGGACGGCGAACCGTTGACGCCCGATACGGTGACTTTTTTACCGAAGGAGGGTTCGTGGGTTGTCCGCGACGCCGGGCGGTACGTGTCCGTGACCTACGACGTCCGTACTGGTGAGGCGCGTGAGCGGGCCTTTGATTCGGCCAAACTGGTCGAAGAAAAGAACGGGCTGGCGTGGCTCAGCCCTGAACTGGGGGCCGGGCTCAAGCTTTCCTTTCAGCCGTTGTTCATTCTGCTGTGCGTGACAGGAATTCACCTGCTTTTGGGACGGAATCGCCGCCCCGGAAAGGAAAAGGAACGTGCCGCCACGCTGGACGCCGTGCGGACGGGTGAAACCTGCTTGTATGAGCGGGCGGATGATCCATGCCTTGCCGGGCGCCTTGCCTCTCTCGGCTTTCTGCCGGGCGTCGCCGTACGGATGCTGCGTAACGCCAAGCGTGGGCCGTTGCTCGTGCTGGCGAGGCATACGCGGGTGGCCCTCGGGCGAGAGATCGCGTCGGGCATCGTTGTGGCGAGGAAGGGCTGAGCATGGGCGCTTTACGGAATCATCCGGCGGGGAAATCCTTGACTGTCGCGGTGGCGGGCCAGCCCAACACCGGCAAGTCTACACTGTTCAACCGGCTGACCGGGCTGAACCAGCGTGTAGGCAACTGGACGGGGAAGACCGTGGATCGCAAGGAAGGCGCGGCCCTTTGGAATGGCGTGGCCTTTACCTTCGTGGATCTGCCCGGCTGCTACGGGATGACCCCACATTCGCCTGAAGAGGAAGTTGCCCGCGACTACCTGCTTTCCGGCGGACCCGACGCCGTGCTCGCCGTGGTCAACGCGGCGAGCGTGGAACGGAGCTTGTATATCGTGTCCGAGCTGGTGGCGTTCGGCCTGCCTGTGGTCGTTGCGCTCAACATGACCGACGTTGCGGAGCAGGAGGGCAGGGCGGTGGATGCCGTTGCGTTGTCTTCGGCCCTTGGCCTGCCCGTGATCCCGCTGGTGGGCACGTCGGCGGACGGGACCGCCGTGGACGCGTTGCTCCGGGCGCTCGCGGAGGCATCTTGCCCCGCCAGTGTGCCCGCCGTGCCTGCCAAGGTGTCGTTGCTCGCGGAGATTATCGGGGCGGCCCTGCCGTACGCCCCGCTCTGGGCGGCGTGCAAGCTGTTCGAGGGCGACGAGGGGCTGCTGGCCCGGACGGAAACCCTTTCCGGGGAGAAGCGGGAGGCGATCCGTGTGCTGCTGGGCGACCCCTCGGTCGCACCGGAGCTGTACGCGTCCCGGCAGGCATGGATCGACGCCGCATGTGCCGTCCGTACATCCGGTACGGGCCGGGGGCTGACCGAGCGCTGGGACCGGGTTCTCCTTCATCCGCTATGGGGACGGTTGGCCGCGTTTCTGGTCATCCCGGCGGGCTGCGTGCTCGGTGCTGCGCTTGGCATGATGACCGGCGGCCTTGTGCTGTTCGCGGTGCTGGCGTGGGCTCCCGATCTCCAGGCGGCCTATCCCGGCCCGCTGGGGATGAGGCGGCGCCGATGCCCTGCTGCCCGCCTTCGGGTGGGTGGTCGCCCTGTTGAGCATGATCAGCGCGCTCTACGCCATTTTTTCTTTTCTGGAGGACACCGGCTACCTCGCGCGGGTGGCGTACCTCATGGATTCCTTCCTCAGCGGTCTGGGCATTGACGGGAAATCCGCCATCCCTCTGATGATGGGATTCCTGTGCAACACGGTGTCCATCGCCGGGAGCCGGGTCGTGGATTCGCCGCGCCGCCGCCTCATTACCTTATGTATGCTGCCGTTTATCCCGTGTAGCGGGCAGATGGGCGTGGCCTTCCTGTTCGCCTTTGCCCTGTTCCCTGCGGGTACGGCCCTGCTCGTGGTGCTCGGCGTGAGTTGCCTTAACCTGTTCATGGCCGGGGCTGTGGGCAGGATCATGCACGCAACGCTTCCCGGCCGCTACGCCAACGGCCTCATCATGGAGCTTCCGCTGTACCACCGCCCCAATTTCAGGACGATCTTCGGCAACGTGTGCACCCGTGCCGTGCTGTTCCTGCGCGGCGCTGCGGTCAACATCTTCGCGGCGCTGATCGTCGTCTGGGCGATCAGCACGTTCCCCGGCGGCACGGTGGAGACGAGCTGGCTGTACCGTTTCGGGCGGTGGCTGGAACCCCTCGGTTCGTTTCTGGGGTTTGACTGGCGGTTTACGGTCGCGCTGCTGAGTTCCTTCGTCGCCAAGGAAACGACGGCGGGGACGCTGGCGGTCCTGTTCTCCGTGGGCGCGACCGACCATGAGGCCGTCGTGCAGGCTCTGCGGGCTTCCATCACCCCGGCGGGAGCGCTGGCCTTCATCGTGGCTTCCAACCTGTACATTCCGTGCATCGCCTCCATCAGCGTCCTGCGCAGTGAACTGGGGAGCTGGGGCAGGACGCTGGCGTTGCTGGCAGGCATGTTCGCCGTAGCGATGGGCATGGCGTGCGCGGTCTATCATATAGCCGTATTTGTTTAACCATTTTACGAGAGGACAATGATGAACCAGATCCATCCCGAACCGCTTTCGGGCACGCTCGTCGACATTCTGGAGGAGACGGCGGCCCGGTATCCCGAACATGGCATTTTCCATGTCGCGTCGGGGGACACCTCGGAGGAGTTCCAGAGCTACCCCGAATTGCTGCGCAACGCCAAGGAGATGGCGCAGGTGCTGTACCGGCGCGGGCTCCGGCCCCGTACGCCGCTGATCCTTTCGGTGGACGCTTCGCGCACGTTCCTTGAAATCTTTTGGGGATGCCTGTTCAGCGGCGTCCTGCCAGCGCCGCTCGCCCACATGCGCACGCCCAAAGCGGATTCGATGGAGGCGCAGAAGATTTTTCACGTCTGGGAGGCAATCAAGGCTCCCATCGTGGCCGATTCGTCCAACGAGCGGGCCTTTGCCGTGCTGACGGACATGTTCAAAGGGACGGGGGCCACGCTCATAGCCAGCGAAGACCTCATCACGGAGGCCCGCATCGTCGATTTCCAGGAGGACGACCGCTACATCCCGCAGCATGACGATTCCGCCGTGCTCCAGTTCTCCTCCGGCAGCACGGGTATGCCCAAGGGCGCGCGCCTCACGCACCGCAACCTCATTGCGAACATCCGCGCCCTGCGGGCCATCGAAGGCGGCACATCCGAGGATAGGCTGGTGACGTGGCTGCCGTACTTCCATGATTTCGGGCTGTTCGGATGCCACCTCATGCCTATGCTCGCGGGCATGGATCAGATCAAGATGGACCCGTTCCAGTTCGCCCAGCGCCCGTTCCTGTGGATGGAAAAAATCCACGAGCACCGGGGCACCATCACCTCCGCCACCAATACCGGCATCGAGCATCTTTCCGCATACATAGGCTTGCGTGCCGACCGGCTGCCCGAAGTGGATCTCTCGTGCCTCAAAGTGTGGACGGTGGGCGCGGAAATGATTTCCGCCGAATCGTGCCGCATCCTGCAGGAGCAGCTCGCGCCGATGGGCCTCGCCCCGCACCTGCTCATGCCCGGCTACGGGCTTACCGAGACGACGCTGGTGGCGACGTGCCACCCGCGCAATACCCCGGTGAAGACGTTCACCCTCGACCGCAGGCTCATGGTGTCGGAGCAGGTTGTCCGCTACGTGCCCAAAGGCGAAGACGCGGCCGAGTTCACCAGCGTGGGCAAGCCCGTCCAGTATTGCGAAGTCCGCATTGCCGACAAGGACGGCAAGCCCCTGCCCGCCGACCGTGTGGGCGTGGTGGAAATCCGGGGGGACAACGTCATCTCCGACTATTTCGACAATCCCGAAGCGACCGAGTCCTCGTTCAACGGGGAGTGGTTCTCCACCGGCGACATGGGCTTCATGGACGCCGAGGGCGACCTGTGCATCGTTGGCCGTTCCAAGGAAATCATCATCGTGCGCGGGCAGAACTATTACCCCGCCGACATCGAGCACATCGCCCTGTCCGGCATGGAAAAGGCGTTCCGGCTCGTGGTAGCGTGCGGCGTGTACGATCCCCGGGAAGGCCGCGAGATCATCCTGATGTTCTACATCCCGGCGAAAAAGGGCGCTGATGCGGAACTGGCGCAGCTCCTGCACCGCATGAACGAACAGGTTTCCACACTCGCCGGGTTCTCCGTCGACCGCTTCATAGCCGCGCGGCAGGGCGACATCCCGCGCACGTCCAGCGGAAAGGTCATGCGCAAGGCGCTGTGCGAGGGCTACCTCAACGGCGATTTCGACGGCAAGATCACCGTGCTTGAGCATGAGGAGCCCGTCCTCGATCCCGCTTCGATGGATCACGAGCAGATCGTGCTCGGCGTGTGGAGCGACGTGCTTGAACTGCCCGTTGACGCCATCGGCACGAAGAAGAACCTGTTCCGCCTCGGCGGGGATTCCATCCGGGCCATGCGTATGCAGGCGCGGCTTGAGGACATCTACCGGGCCAAGATGGAAAGCAATTTCTGCTACCTGTTCCCCACGGTGGAGCAGCAGGTGCAGTATTTCCGCACCCGCGACTTCAGCATCGAGCCGCCTCAGAACGAGATCGAGGCGCTTCTTCAGAAGATCGTGGCTTCCAGCCTCGGCATCAAAGCCGAAGCCGTGAGCGTCAGCGCGGAACTCATGCCCCTCATCGGGGACATCTCCAAGGCGTTCGCCCTGTTCGACGCTATCCGCGAGGTGTTTGCGGAAGCGGAGATCGGCGAGGACTTCCTGCGTCTGACCACCATCCGGCAGATGGCGGACTACCTGTGGCCCCGCGTCTTTTGCGAAACGCACGCGGACGGCGACGTGGCCTACTTTCCGCTGATGCATTTTCAGGAAACGTTGTATTTCCACCGCAAAGGCTTCGTGCAGAACGAGCCGAGCGGCCTGAGCTGCTACATCTACCTCAACGCCCGCATGGACGGCGACTTCCGGCCCGACGTGTTTGACAAGGCGCTGAACTATGTGGTCGGCCGCCATCCCATCATGCGCTCGGTCATCGACGAGGAACGCGAGAAGCCCCGTTTCAAGGTCTTCAAAACGGTGCCCGAAGTGCACGCCAGACATATCGACGTGTCGCATCTGCCGCCTTCGGAGGAACGGGCCTACATCCTGCAGCGCGGCCTCGAACTCAACGACTACCGTTTCGATCTGGGCGAATGGCCCCTGTTCTTCTGCGAGATCACGAAATTCGCCAATGATCGCTATGTGTTCGCCATGAACATCGACCACATGCTCGTGGACGGCTTCAGCTACATGCAGGTGTTCGACGAACTGTTCAACACCTACGACCGCATGGTGCTCGGCGAGCCGTGGGAATTGCCCGAAGCGGCCATGACCTTCGGCGACTATGTGCGTGTGGAAAACCTGCGCCAGCGCACGCAGGAATACAAGAACGCGCTGGAGTTCCAGCTCGGGCTGTTCAAGGATCTGCCCTCCAAGGCCCTCCTGCCCACCAAGCGCAACCCGGCCCTGTTGAAAGAAGTGTATTTCGACACCTTCTATCAGGAGATCCGGCCCGAAATCATCGAGGGCCTCAACGCCATTGCCGCCGAGGAGCAGATCAGCCTCAACGCCCTGCTGCTCGCGGCCTACTTCAAGCTGATGAACGTGTGGTGCCATCAGGACGACATGATCATCAACATGCCGGTGTTCAACCGCGAACAGTATTTCGCCGGGGCCCGCAAGACCGTGGGCAGCTTCATCGACATCTTCCCGGTACGCCTGCAGACCCACTTCGACGAGCCCATCGTCCAGATCGCCCGCAAGGCCGAGGCGTTCACCCGCAAGCTCCTTGAGGTGCCCGTCTCCTCCATCGAGCTCTCCCGCGAGCTGTTCGAGCGGCAGGGCCTGCGCGCCACGTCCATGAGCTCGATCATCTTCAGCAACTCCATCGGGATGTACGCGGGCGAAGTCAGCGGCATGAAGACCATCAAGCTGGAGACGCCCGAATTCCGTACCGGCGCGCCGGGCACGTTCATCGATCTCGTGATCTACGACTACCGCGTGCGCCGCAACGACAACGACGTCTTCTACTTCAACTGGAACTATATCCGCGATCTCTTCGACCGCGAATTCATCGAGACGCTGGCGAAGCAGTACCACATCCTGCTCGAACAGCTCATCCGTTATCGGAATGAGCCGGATCATCCGTTCTCCGGCGAGGACATCGTGCCGGAGCGGTACCGTTCGCTCATCGCGTCGCTCAACCGTACCGAAGCGGCCATCCCCGAATCCACGCTGCACGGCCTGATCGAGGCGCAGATCCGGCGTACCCCGGACAGCGAGGCCCTGACCTACGAAGGGCGGAGCCTCTCCTACGCGGCCTTCGGGAAGCGGGCCGATCAGGTGGCCGGGCTGCTGCGGCACCTCGGCGTCTCTTCCAACGAGTTCGTCGCGCTGTTCCTGAACCGCAGCTTCGACACGCTGGCGGGGCAGCTCGGCATCATGAAGGCCGGGGCCGCCTACCTGCCCATTGGGGTTGACTATCCCACGGATCGCGTTGCCTACATGCTGGAGGACTCCGGGGCGCGGGTACTGCTCACCCAGTCCGCACACCTCAAGGAACTGGAAGGCGCGCTCGGCAGGGTGGAGCACCTCCTCGTCATGGACGAGGGCGCAAGCGCCGCCGCCATCCCGGAATCGCTCCGGGAACGGGTGGTCATGCCGTCCGGCATCTATGTTGACCGCCCGGACGTGGCCCTGCCCGCCGGATCGCCGGACGACCTCGCGTACATGATTTATACCTCCGGTTCCACGGGCAAGCCCAAGGGGGCCATGATTACCCACCGGAACATCGTCAACTTCCTGACGTGGGTGAAGGAGGAACTGGGCATCACGGCGGCGGAACGGCTGGCCTTCGTGACCTCCTACGCCTTCGACATGACCATGACCAGCAACTGGACGCCGTTCCTCGTCGGGGCCTCGCTGCATGTGCTGTCCGAGGAGAAGACCAAGGACGTCAACAATCTGCTGCGCTTCATCAGCGAGAAGGGCATCACGTTCCTGAACATCACGCCTTCGCATTTCTCGCTGCTCTCCAGCGCGCGGGAATTCCTCGCGGATGCGGACATCCCCCTGCCCGAGTCCATGCGGGTCATGCTCGGCGGCGAGGTGATCAGCACCAAAGACCTCAACCAGTGGTTGAAGTTTTACCCCGGCCACCGGTTCATCAACGAATACGGCCCCACCGAGGCGACCGTGGCCTCGACGTACTTCAGGATTCCGGTCAACGCGGACAATCAGGTGGATCTGCCTGTGGTGCCCATCGGCAAGCCCGTCTACAACACGCAGATCTACATCCTGAACCGCTTCCGCGAGCATTGCATGCCCGGCGTGCCCGGCGAGCTGTACATCGGCGGCATGGGCGTGAGCAGGGGCTACCACAACAAGCCGGAGAAGAACGCCGAAGCCTTCGTGCCCAATCCCTTCAACCCGGCTGATCCGTCCGACAGGCTCTACCGCACCGGAGACGTGGTGCGGATGCTCGACACCGGCGACCTCGAATTCCTCGGCCGCGAGGATCACCAGATCAACCTGCGCGGCTACCGCATCGAGGCGGGCGAGATCGAAAGCGCGCTGCGCGAGCACGAGTCCGTGACCGAGGCCGTGGTCGTGCCCCGCAAGGACACGGCGGGAAGCCTCACGCTGGTGGCCTTCCATACCGGTTCCGAGGTTCCCGCGGCGGCCCTGCGCGACCATCTCGCCAAACGGCTGCCCGAATACATGATCCCGGCCCACTTCGAGCTGCTCGGCGAAATGCCGTGCACGCCGAGCGGCAAGCTGGACAAGAACCGGCTCCCCGACGTGGTGATCGAGGCCGGGAAACGAGACGCCGCCGTGATCCGCCCGGTGACGGAACTGGAAAAGCGCATCACCGCCATCTGGGAGGATGTGCTCGGCGTCACGGATCTCGGCATGACCAGCAATTTCTGGGACGTGGGCGGCGACTCGCTCAAGGCCATGCGCCTCATCATGCGCATGAAGAAGGAAGGCTTCATCGACTTCGGCCTCAAGGAAGCCTTCGAATACCAGACGGTCGCCTCCATCGTGAGCCGCATCCTCCGCAAGGGCGAAGGCAAGGCGGAAGAGGCGGGCATCGTGGCGCTGACGGATGTGGAACGCCCTGAAGCAAGGCTCTTTTGCCTGCCCTACGCGTGCGGCAACCCCACCATGTACCGGCAGTTCGGCAGGCTGCTGCCCGCATCCTACGCCGTGCTCGCCGCGAACCTGCCCGGACACGGCAAGGCCGGGGAGCCCATGCGCTCCATCCCCGAAATGGCGGCCCTGTGCGTGGAGCAGCTTGCGGCCTTCAACGACGGCACGCCGCTGTTCCTGCTCGGCTACTCGTTCGGCGGGTTCCTCCCCTACGAGATCGCGCGGCGGCTTGAGGAAAAGGGGCGCCCCGTCGCCGGGGTCGTGCTGGTGGCGAGTCCGCCTCCGGGCGTGATCGGCGGCCTGCGGGCAATCATCGACAGCTCGGAGGACGAGATCGTGCGCGTCTCGAAGGAGGTCTATCATTACGATTTCGCGGAGATGACCGAAGCCGAGCGCCGGGACTATCTGAACACGCTCCGGGTGGACACGCAGGCGATGCTTGATTTCGCTTTCGGGGCCGCCGTGGAAGCCCCCATGCTGAACCTCGTCGGCACGCTTGAAGAGGAAGAAGAGCTGAAGACGATGGCCGAGGCGTGGAACGCGGTGTTCGCCAACCCGTCCCATGACCGGACGGAAGGCGCGCACATGCTGATCAAGACGCATCCGGAGGAACTGGCCGGGAAGGTCAGGCATTTCATGAACGAGCTGTTGAAAAGGGAAGGGAAGGCATGAAGAGAAACGGCATAGCGGGTATCCTTGCGGCGGTTTTGCTGTCGGCGTGGTCGCTGCCCGCTGGGGCGGAGGAAACCTATAAACTCGATCCCGTGCTGGTCACGGCCGAAAAGCGCACGGAGAACGTGCAGGACGTGCCGGTCAGCGTGACCGCCATTTCCGAGCAGCAGATCAAGGACTCGGGCATCCGCTCGATTCAGGATGTCGCCCGGCAGGTTCCGAACCTGTTCATCACCAATTGGGGGTTCCGGGGCAACTCGTACGCCTTCATACGCGGCATCGGGGCCGTCAACAACGACCCGGCCATCGGCTTTTATGTGGACGACGTGAACTATATGGACTCCCGCGTGTTCGACACCAACCTGTTCGACATCGAGCGGATCGAAGTGCTGCGCGGGCCGCAGGGGACGTTGTACGGAAGGAACAGCCTTGGCGGCGTCGTCAACATCGTCACGAAAAAACCTGACAATGAATTTCATTATGGTCTTGAGCAGACGGTCGGCAATGAAAACCTCTACGAGACGACGCTCTACATGCGCGCGCCGCTCATCAAGGATAAGCTCTTCTTCGGCGTATCCGGCACGTCGGAGCAGATGGACGGCTACAACACAAACGACTTTCTGGACAAGAAGGTGGATCGCCGCCGGGGCCTCAACGGCAGGATGCAGCTGCGCTGGATGCCCACGGACAAGCTGGACGTCACGGCCAACGTGGACGGGGAAAAGGTCAACGACGGCGTATTCCCGCTGACGGACATGGATCAGGCCGACAAGAACCCGCACCACGTCTCCTATAACTACGAGGGCAGGGACAAGCGCGACACGCTCGGCTCCTCGCTGCGCGTGGCCTACGACGCGCCGTGGTTCAAGGTGACCTCCATCACCGCCTACCGGGGATACAACGACGTGACCCGGAACGATCAGGACTTCACGCCCTATGACCTCATCACCGCCAAGGAGGATATCAAGGATCGCCAGTTCACGCAGGAATTCCGGTTCGCATCGCCCGAAGGCTCCGGGCCGCTCAAGTGGCTCGGCGGGCTGTACCTCTACAAGAAACATCAGGATCACACGCTGGATTTGAACTACGGGCAGGGTGCCGCCGACATGGGCATGGTTCCCATGGCGATGACCAACGCGGCGGATTCGGACATCAAGACCTATGGCTACGCCGTGTTCGGGCAAGCCACCTATACGCTGTTCGACAAGCTCGATCTGACCGCCGGGCTCCGCTACGAGTATGAGAAGAACAAGCTGGACTACGCCTCGGACTATCTCGCGGGCGGGATGGTCGTCCCCGGCATGGGCTCGGACATCAGAGGCCGGAAGCACGACGATGTGTTTCTGCCCAAGGCGCAGATCGCCTATCGCTGGACGCCGGACTTCATGACCTACGCCGGAGTGTCGCGCGGCTACCGCAGCGGCGGTTTCAACACGAGTTTCCTCGATGTGTCGGATCTGGCCTTTGATCCCGAATACAGCTGGAACTACGAGGTCGGCTTCAAGTCCTCCTGGTTCAACAACCGCGTCAACTTCAACACCTCGTTGTTCTACATCGACCTGAGCGATCAGCAGGTGACGCAGGTGCTGCCCACCGCGAACACGGTCATCCGCAACGCGGGCAAATCCAGAAGCATGGGGTTTGAAGTGGAAGCCTCCGCGCTGATCACGGAGGGCCTGCTTTTCGAGGGCAGCTTCGGGTATACGGACGCCAAGTACCGCCGCTATTCGGACAAGGTTTCCGGCATGGACTACGCGGGCAACCGTACGCCTCTGGCCCCCGAATACACCTACAACCTCGCGTTGCAGTACAGTCTGCCGCTGTTGGAATCCTTCGACTTCTTCCACAAGGAGGACTCGCTCACGTGGATCACCCGCGCCGAACTGCAGGGCGTCGGCAAGTTCTACTGGAACGACGCCAACACCCTCAAGCAGGATCCGTATGAGCTGGTAAACCTGCGCACGGGGCTGGAAACGGACAATTATTCCATCACATTCTGGGCGAAGAACGTGTTCGACAAAAAGTACAATTGCGTGGCCTTCGCCTTCTCCGGCTCGTCGGCGCTCGCGCAGGTGGGGGCCCCGCGCTCCTTCGGCGTGACCTTCCGGGCCGATTTCTAAGCCGTACCCTCCG
>OBXD01000640.1_pt1 | contig 19085 bp, 10 predicted proteins | sample 1495381 | NCBI WGS metagenome assembly OBXD01 (sample SAMEA2580144, study PRJEB22360) | human gut metagenome | biome: human gut; feature: human-associated habitat; material: faeces | place: Denmark | collected 2008/2010 | reverse complement strand
CCATGTCGGTTGCGGCCGGCGTCGGCGCGGGGGGGCGGGAGCCTGTATCGGCGACTGCGGGACGTCGGCAAGTCGGCCGAACTGTATCTGCTCGAAGGCGCCGATCATGGCGGCGCGGAATTCTGGACGGACGGCATGTGCCGCGTTGCCACGGACTTCATGCGCTCCAACTGCGCGCGTTGACGCTCGGCTGCCGTACGGCTGCGCGGACATTCCCGTACGAACGTACGACGACGAGACGACGGCGGCAGTGCGGTGTCGTCCAACCGGTGCCGCCGCCCCGACCGACTCGGCTCAGAGCGTGCGGGTGGAGCTGCGCACGACCAGCGTGGACGACACCTTGCGGAAGATGGGATCCGTCGAGTCGCCTTCCAGCGGCGGCTGCCCGTCGATGCGGTTCTTCAGCGCGCGCACCGACAGCCGCGCCACGGCCTCGAGCCCCGGTGCGATCGACGTCAGCGCCGGCGACAGGTACTGCGAATCGTCCGAGTTGTCGAAGCCGATCACCGAAATGTCCTCGGGAATCCGCAGGTCGTGCATCTGGATCGAGTGCATCACGCCGGAGGCGAGCATGTCGTTGAGCGCCACCACGCCGTCCGGCCGTACGCCGGAGTCGAGCAGCGTGTTCATCGCCGCCACGCCGTCGTTGCGGTGCCACATGATCGACGGCACCACGAGCGCCGGGTCGAACGGCACGCCGGCCTCCTCCAGTGCCTCACGGTATCCGCGGAATCGCAACGCGGCCGAGCCGACCTCCTCGCCCGGGTGCACGCCGACCACGGCGACGCGCTTGCATCCGGTCTGCAGCAGGTACGAGGTGGCGCGCTTGGCGCCTTCGACATTCTCGGTGGCGATGTGGTCGACCTTGTCGGTGAAGATGCGTTCGCCGATGAGCACCAGCGGGTAGTCCACCTCGACTTCGGCCGCATCGTCCGGACCGAGTTCGAGCGGGCTGTAGATCAGGCCGTCCACCATCGCGGTCTGCGAACCGTGCAGCGCGTCCAGCTCGCCTTCGCGCGAGTACAACGTTGGTTCCACGATCACACGCAGGCCGAGCTTTTTCGCCTCGGTGATGATCAACGATGAAAGCTGCGCGAAGTACGACAGCTGCAGGTCTGGGATGGCGAGCGCGATGATGCCGGTGCTGCCGCGACGCAGGTTGCGCGCGGACACGTTGATGACATAACCGAGCTCGTCGATGGCCTTGTGCACCTTCGCACGGGTGGCATCGGAGACGAATTCGTAGTCGTTGACCACGTTCGACACGGTTTTGATGGAAACACCGGCCGCCTTGGCGACCTCGCGCATGGTGACGACGTGATCGCCGTCCTTCGCGGTTGTTTTCTTGACCATGGGTAATCCTCAGTATTCTGTTCTCGGTAAATAGCGGCTTACGCCACGTACTGCACTGCACGTTGGCGGGGCCAGAGAGCCGAACCCCACCCCCGTTCGCCGCCGTATGGCGGCTTTACCGCACGGCGATTTCCATCGTTATCCCAGCATAAGCCGGATTGAGTTCCTCGTCGCGCTGCATGTCGAGGATCGGCATGCCCTCGCCCGACCAGTGGACGCGCCGTACCTGCGCGTCACGCCCGCCGTATCGCCCGTTGTCGTACTCCGCGTTGTGGAATACGTAGATCAGTTTGCCGCCCTCGTCGTGCGACCACATGCCGTGGCCGGTGCCCAGCTGCCATTCACCGTTGTACATGCCGGATTTCTGCAGCGGGTAGTCGAGTTTCGTCCACGTGGCCGGGTCGGTCAGGTCGGCGCGCACGCCGGCCGGCGCGGTGACCAGTCCGGTCGTGTAGTCGATGCCGACGAGCGATCCGGAGTAGATCAGGAAGATCTTTCCCTCGTGCACGAACGCGTTCGGCCCTTCGGCGATCATGTTGTCCCACGCGAATTCCGGCACGACGATCTGCGTCGGCTCGCCGGTCAGCCGCGTCGGCCGGTCCGGGTCGAACGGCGCGATCCATACGCTGCCAACCTGCTGCCACGCGTAGTACCAGCGGCCGGAGTCGACGATCACGGTCATGTCGAGCGAGATGCGCTGCACCGGGTTGAGGATCCGTTCGCCGGGGCCGAGGATCGGCTCGGGAACGGTCCAGTTGGCGGGGTCGCGCGGGTCGAGGTCACGGCCGTCGGCATCCTGCCTGAGCTGCATGATATGGCAGCGACCGGTCCACATGTCGGGTTTGCCGGCGCGGTCGTTCGCGGTGCCGTCCGGATCGGCGGCGGGGCCGTCGAAGCACGGCATGAACAGCACGGACAGCTTGCCGCCGATCACGTGCAGCTCGGGCGCCCAGAAGCAGCCGGTCATCGCGCGGCCTTCGCTGTTGCGGTCGCCGCGGGTGAGCAGGTCGATTTCGCGGTCGCGGCCGCCGGCGGCATCCGACAGGTCGGCGATGGACGTCGCCACGCGCAGCGGCATGTGCGTGCGGCCGCCGTTCGGATCGACGCAGTTGCCGTCGGTATCGTCGGTGGCAATGAACATGAAGAGTTGTTCACCGTTGTAATTCCATGCGAACACGGACGGATCGGCGCGTTCGACGGCGAACGGCACGGGATAGTCGGTCTGACGGATGCGACCGCGGACCGTACGGCGTTCGCCCGGCTTGAGCCTGCCAGCTGCGGCGTCGTCGGCGAGGGCGGCGAGCTGTGCGGCGTCCCAGTCGACGGCGCGCATGGCGGTGGATCCGTCGGAGTACTGCAGTTTGGCCGTGGTGCGGCCGAGCGAGCCGATGAGGTCACGGGCTTCGCCGTCGTACAGATCGGCCGAGACGGTCATGGACGGCACGGTGACGCCGGTGTTGTAAACGCGGCCGAAGCGTGCGATGAGCGTCGCGGCTTCCTGTTCGGTGATGTCGATTTCGTTGCCGGGGACGGCGTCCGCGATGCCGTAGTCGCGACGGACGGACGTTGCGTTGACATCGTTGGCATTGCTTGCGGCAATCGGTTCGGAGGTATCGTCCGGTTCGGCCGGCAGCGTGGTGCCGACCGCGGCGATGATGTCGGCGCATACCGCGCGCATCGCGTGGCCGTCGTCGTCATGCCACCGGATGACGTACCGACGTTCTGCATCGTTGTATATGACCGTGGGACGGTGTACGCCGGACGTGGGGCCAAGCAGCACCAGTCCGCGCTGATCGTACGACGTCAGGTCGCGGCTGGTCGCCAGCAGGAACGCCGACCGTTCGGATCCGTCCGCGCCGCCGCCGCGCGCGGTGCGGGTCGCCGCCACGGCGAACCGGCCGGACGCCAGCCGGAACAGGTGCGGATCCTTGAGGCTTTTGAGTTCGATGTCCACGCCGGGCATCGCCGCGCCGTGCGCGACGGCGTCGCTGGCGGCTCGCACCGTCGTGTACGGATCGGTCTTGAATCGTGCCGCCGCGGTGCACGCACGTCGGGATTCGGGCGTCGCCGCGGCGATCGGCACGCCGGCAGCGAAGAAGATGCCGTAGTTTTCGTTAAGCGGCGTCCACGAGCCGTCGAGATGCGACCGCAGCGCCAGGTGCATGCTGAAGGCGATGTCCTCGTTGTTCGCCTCTTCGCGCGACGTGGGGACACGCGTATAGCACAGCAGTGAGTAGGAGTCGGACATTCCTTGTCCCTTTCGGTTCGACAATTCATTTACGTCGATGTATAGTATATCCCAGTTTACATCGTTGTACAAACGCAGTGCTGCACAACACCACTGTCACACACAGGAGGAACACATGACCCTCACCGGCACCCTACGCAAGGCGTTCGCCACCACATTGGCGGCCGCCGTGCTCGTCGGCACGCTGGCCGGCTGCTCGTCGAACGCCAACTCGAACGCATCGTCGAACGCCAAGAACTCCAGCGACTCCAGCCAGACCAGCGCCACCGAGATCAAGCGCGGCGAATCGCACGATCCATCCATCGTCAAGGCCAACGGCAAGTACTACATCTTCGGGTCGCATCTCGCCTGGCTGAAAAGCGACGACCTCGTCAACTGGACCAGCTTCAAAAACAACCTGAGCACCGACTACGAGAAGATCTTCGCCGACATCTGGACCAACTGGTCGAAGCAATCCGCCAACCCGGACGTCAAGGGCAACATGTGGGCCCCTGACGTCATCTGGAATGCAACGATGAAAAAGTGGTGCATGTACATGTCGATCAACGGCGCTAACTACCGATCGGCAATCGTGCTGCTCACCGCCGACGACATCGAGGGCGACTGGACTTACGTCGGCCCGGTGACCTACTCCGGCTTCGAAAAGGTCAACGCCTCCAAGACCGACGTCTGGAAGGTGCTCGGCGAAGGCGCCGACCTGACGCGGTACACGTCGCAGACCGACACCGGCATCAACGCGATCGACCCGTGCGTCAAGCAGGACGACAACGGCGACCTGTGGATGACGTTCGGCTCATGGTTCGGCGGCATGTGGATGTTCAAGCTCGATCCGAAGACCGGCCTGCGCGACTACAGCACCACGTACCAGACGGTCAAGAACCAGTCCGACGCCTACTACGGCATCAAGCTCGGCGGCGGTTTCGGCAACTCCGGCGAAGGCTCGTACCTGCTGCATACCAACGGCCACTGGTATCTGTTCGCATCCTACGGCAACCTGCAGCAGACCGGCGGCTACCAGGTGCGCATGTTCCGCGCCGACAAGATCACCGGTCCGTACATCGATGAAAACGGCAACGCCGCAGTCAGCGAGCGCGCCATCGGCAACAACTGGCAGAGCGAGGTCGGCGTGCGTCTCATGAGCTCGATCCAGTGGAGCGGCAACGACAACTCGCACATCGAAGTCGCGCAGGGCCACAACTCGGCGTTCGTGGACGACGACGGCACCACGTACATCGTGTACCACAGCCGCTTCTCCGACACCGGCGAGATGCACCAGGTACGCGTGCGCGAGCTGCTGCCGACCGACGACGGCTGGCTGGTCGCCGCGCCGTACGAATACACCGGCACCAAGGCCGCCGACACCAAGTACGACGCGAAGAACGTGGCCGGCGACTACGAGTTCGTGATCCACGACCAGAGGACCTCGTTCAAGGGCCCGAAGAAGGTCACCGACAAGCACAGCACCGACTACCGCGGCGTCAACAAGCCGGTGAACATCACGCTGACCGAGGACGGCAAGGTGACCGGCGACAAGACCGGCACGTGGAAGCTCGACAAGTCCGACGGCACCGGCGACATGACCATCACGCTCGACGGGGTGGAGTACCACGGCGCATTCGACAGGCTGCCGCGCGACAAGGACGACCGCAAGGTCGAGATGACGTTCTCCGTCATCGGCGACAACCTCTGCGCCTGGGCCTCGCAGAAGTAGTCCTTTCTCATTGCCGCCCTTCCCTCGCGCCCTCGTCCTCGCCCTTCCCTTTGAACCACCCCATTTCTCTTAACGGACTTACAGCCGATTTCACCAGTGAAATCGGCTGTAAGTCCGTTAAGAGAAAGACATCATGTATCACAAAGAAGCTAACCCATGACCGCAACCACCTCCACGACCGAACCCACGACCGAATCGCCCGCCGATGAACGATTCGTCGAACACCCGCTCGCCCCGGGCCGCATCGCCATCCACGACCCGGCCATCGTCGAGGACAACGGTACGTACTACGTCTTCGGCACCCACCGACGCTGCGCCCGCAGTACCGACCTCGTCCACTGGGAACGCTTCGAGAACAATCTGACGCGCGACCCGGCCTCGCTGCTCGGCGGCATCTGGGAGGCATGGCCGAAGCAGCCGGAGAACCCCGCGCTCGAAGGCAACACGTGGGCGCCGGACGTGATCTGGAACGACGTGATGCGCAAATGGTGCATGTACCTGTCGGTCAACGGTCACGAATTCCGTTCGGTGATCGTGCTGCTCACCGCCGATCGTCTCGACGGCGACTGGACATACGTCGGTCCTGTCGTCTACTCCGGTTTCAACGTTGACAATGTGGGCCGCACCGACGTGCCACGTGTGCTCGGCGACGAGGCCGCGCATGGCGATCTGTCACGGTATGCATCGTTGAAGGATACGCGGATCAACGCGATCGACGCCGCGCCGATCCGCTGCGATCACGGCGAACTGTGGATGAGTTTCGGCTCGTGGTTCGGCGGCATCTGGATGTTCAAGCTCGATCCGAAAACCGGTCTGCGCGACTACAGCGTGCGCTATCCGCTCGTCCACGATTCCGCCGACCCGTACTACGGCGTGAAGGTCGCCGGCGGCTACTGGAACTCCGGCGAAGGCTCGTATTTCGTGCACCGCAACGGCTGGTGGTATCTGTTCATGGCGTATGGCTGGCTCGGCCGCACCGGCGGCTACCAGATCCGTCTGTTCCGTTCGCGCAACCTCGTCGGCCCGTACGTCGACCAGAACGGCAACCCCGCGATCTCCAACGGTGAAATCCCCGACAATCAGACCAAGGACACCGGCATCCGACTCACGTCGTCGGTGAAATGGAGCGGCGGACCGGCCGACGACGATACGGTCGAAGTGTCACAGGGACACAATTCCGTACTCACGCGCGGTTCGGACGGCCGACTGTTTCTCACGTACCATACGCGGTTCATCGACCGCGGCGACGAGGATTACGAGACGCATGTGCGCGAGCTGCTGCCGACCGCGGACGGTTGGCTGACGGCCGCGCCGTACGAGTATCGCGGCGCGGCAGCCGTCCCGCCGACCGCCGCGAACACGTCCGATCCGACCGTCGGCGACGACGATGACGGCTTCGACGATTACATCGTTGCACCCAGCAGTGCGCCGAACTTGGCCGCCCGGCTATGCCACTGCGTCCGCCCCGTACACGAATCGGATCTCGCACACCCGTCGCTGGTGTCCGGCGACTACGAATTCGTACGTCACGATCCGCACGCGTATTTCAACGGCACGCGCAACGCGGACGGCACGTGGCATGGCGTGAATCTGCCCGAGACGATCACGCTGCAGCCGGACGGCCGCGTGACCAGCGGCGGCGTGGTCGACTTCTTCGATACGCCGGACGCGAACCTGACGCGATCGACCGACGGCCCCGTGTCGCGAGGATCGTGGCGGATGCTCGGCGCGACGCCGGCCGGCGTGCACTGCTGCGACAGCGACATGGCGATCACGATCGACGGCATGACGTACACCGGCGTGTTCGCCGTACTACCGAGGGAGACCGATGGCCGGGCGACGCTGACGTTCTCCGCGATCGGTGGCAATCAAGCAATCTGGGGTGCCCGCATCGAGGGCTGAAACCCCTTTCTCTGTTCCCTTCCCTCTGACGGACATACAGCCGATTTCCGTATCCGAATCGGCTGTATGTCCGTTGAGAAAGCGAGGGGAACGATATCAGGCTGCACGACGGATCGGCACGTTGATGCTCGGCACGGTTGCAGCCGCAACGGGCTAGAGCTCGACTTCGGGCTTGGTGGGGTCGTCCTTGGTGCGGCGCTTGGCCTCGTCCGGATCCCACGTCACATCGTCGTAGTACCGCTTCCACTCGGTCGCGGCGACCGGCGCGATCGCCGCGACCGTCCTTACTGCGGATTCCGGGGCATAGCCGTCACACGTATTGCGCGCATCACCGAGCGGAATGATTGGGTTAGCCTCGTACGGCAAGCGTGGTGAACGACCAAGCAGGAGCGGTGTATGTACCGTCAGCAAGGTTGACTTCGTGCGAGGTGGGGCAAGTCGGTGACTCCTCTCCCCGAATCCCTGCATACGGATCGTTGCCGGTAAGCACGGTTGCCTCAACTACAGCCTTGGCTGAATCAGGCACATTCAGCGCAGCAAGCACCTGAGCCAAGTCCACGTCTACGGATTCAGGCAGCGCGTTGACAACACGCAAGTAAGTCACGCCAGCCGTCGAATCGCGGGATACAGTGACGGTCCGGCGCGGCTCGTCCGGTGTCTCATGGCCGTCGGCGACCAGCGCGCCGTCGATGTACAGTCGCATCTGCTCGCCGCGATTGCCAATCTCAATGCGCACATCCCACGTAGTTCCGGGGCGTACCGCGTCCATTGAAGTTTCCGTGCCGGCGAGTGCATAACCGGTGCCTTCGCGCACTACTTGCACGCTGAATCCACGGCCAAGCGAAGTACCGTTATAGTTCTTGCCGTTTACGTCGCCGGACGCGATTCGCACGCCCCACATGCCTTCGTAATAGGTGACTTTCGCGCGAATGGTGTATGAATCGGCCGCCAGACCCTCAGGTGCCGGAAGAGACACCGGCCCATTGCCTTGGTAGCTCACGTCCGGCAGATCGATATGTGTGCCATCGGCCGTCTCGAGAGAGAAGTCGGCGAAATCGGCGTGGGCGCCGCCATCGATCTTCAGGCTTACGGTATTCGGCAAGTCACGACGCAACGTGGTGGGTCCGTCAAGCGAGACCGGCCAAGCGGTGTCCGCGGTGGTGGTGGCGTACATCTGCTGCACCCAGTAGCTGTACGGGCGGTAGACGTTCTCATTGTCGAAGTAGATGAGGTCCGGATTCCAGCTGGTGTGGCCGTTCTTGGCGAACAGCGGCGCGTAGGACGCCATGTGCACCACGTCGCCGTTCAATTCCATGCGGCCCATGAACGCCGCTTCGGACAAGCCGTTGATGAGCTGGGTGTCCCAGGAGCCGTATTCGCCGAGGTAGACCTTCGGGCCCTTGCGGTCGGTGTGATCGTAGTGGTCGAGGTTGTGAAACCACCAGCTGGAGGACTGGTAGGAATGCTCGTCCACGATCGGAATGCCGGCCTCGCGCGCATACGCCCAACCTTGCTCGTAGTCCTGTCCGCTCGGCGCAGGCCCGACCGTGCCGACCACGGTGATTTCGGGGTGCGCGGCTTTGACGGCGTCGAAAATCTGCTGGAAGCGGTTCTTGAACACGTCGTCGATCAGGTCCTCGTTGCCGATGCCGAGATACTCCAGATTGAACGGCTCGATATGGCCCATTGCGGCGCGCTTGGCGGCCCACTTGTTGGTGGCCGAATCGGCGTTGCAGAAGTCGATGAGGCCCAGCACTTCGTCGATGTAAGCGGGCATGTCTTCCTGAGCCACAGGCACCGGGCCCTGGCTGGTGTTCTGGCAGCTCATGCCGGCCGGCAGCACGGGCAGCGGCTTGGCTCCGATGGTCTCGCACAGGCGAAAGTACTCGTAGAAACCGATACGGAACGACTGGTGGTAGCCCCATACGTTGAAGTTGTGCGGGCGATGCTCCACCGGGCCGATGGTGCGGTCCCAGTGATACATGTTGTTCAGGCCCAGTCCGTGGGTGATGCAGCCGCCCGGGAAGCGCATGAAGCGCGGGTGTAGGTCGGCCAGCGCCTCGACCAGATCCGGGCGGAAATGCTTGAGGTCCTTATAGGTGGTTCGCGGTTCGAGGCTGACGAAGTCAAGGTCGATGGTGCCGGGTTCGGGGAATGTCAGGCGGAGAGCGCCTTGGGTGGCGATGATTTCGGCGTTGGGTTGCGGGTCGGCCTGTGCGCTAGTAATAGTCAGTTCGGCGCGAAGCTGGGTCCATTCGCCGCAAGCATTGGAGGCGGGTGCGGTCACGACAGTGGCAGCGAGCGGCTTGCCATCATCGCCAATCAGTGCGACTTGCACGGGCAGCGCTTTGCCGTGGGCACGGGTCCAGATGGAAAAATCGTAGGTCTCGCCGGCGCGGAACACCATGCCGTCGAAACCGAGGTTTTCCAGAGCGGGAGCTGCGGGGGTACAAGCCGAATCCGTCTGGGATAGGGCCGAATCGGCCCGAGACACAGCCGAGTCAGCAGTCTGCTCGCCGCCCACCTTGCCGATTTCGGCAATCGCGTAATGCGGGTTCTCTTCGGCCACCGGCGCGGTCTCCCCCACACCGAATGCGGCGAACGAGCCGGCGGGCACGATCTTGCGCCAAGCGGTGTAGTTGCTCCACTCGGGCTTATCCGCACGGTTGTATTCGAACGCGCCGTTTTGCACGAGTTCGCTGTTGAGCCCGCCATCGCCCGAATAGCTGATGTCTTCGAAGAACACGCCCCACAGGTCCGTGCTGATCTTGCGTACACCAGCTTTGTCCAATGTGGCTACCAGTTTGTCTGCCATCGCCAAACCACTCCCCAGATTTCACCCGCGTGCAGAAGATGCGAGCATCTTCTGCACATCAAATATGTAACGGTACATATTCTAAACTATCTGCCACACTCAGCAACCCCGTGCCGACTTCAGCGCGTTTCGCTCTATTTCAACATTTTCCAGAACGTATTCCAATCACGACTGCATGTTTTTCACACGTACCGTTACATATTTCACAGTGTTTATCGTTACCGATAATGTCATCACGAAACATACTTAAAGCAACATCTCGTCACTCTTCCGGCGCTCCACTGGCCACGCGAATCATCGCGTACTGGGATTCGTAGAGGCGGTAGTACGCGCCCTTGGCGGCGAGCAGCTGCGCGTGCGAGCCGTGCTCGACGATCTGGCCGTGATCGATGTAGAAGATCTCGTCCGCGTTCTCGATCGTCGACAGGCGGTGCGCGATGATGAAGCTCGTGCGCCCCTTGAGCAGATGCTGCAGGCCGGCCTGCAGCGCCTCCTCGGTGCGCGTGTCGATGTTGCTCGTCGCCTCGTCCAGGATCAGGATACGCGGGTCGGCGAGCAGCACGCGCGCGAAGGCGATGAGCTGGCGCTGGCCGGCCGACAGGGTCGATCCGCGCTCCTCCACCACCGTGTCGTACCCGTCGGGCAGTTCCATGATGAACTCGTGCGCGTGCACGGCCTTCGCCGCCGCCTCGATTTCCTCGTCGGTGGCGTCGAGCTTGCCGTAGCGGATGTTCTCGCGCACGTTGCCGGAGAAGATGAAGGTGTCCTGCAGCATCACGCCCATCTGCCGGCGCAGCGATGCGAGCGTCACGTCGCGCACGTCGTAGCCGTCGATCGTCACCGAACCCTCGGACACGTCGTAGAAGCGCGACAGCAGGTTGATGATCGTCGTCTTGCCGGCGCCCGTCGGGCCGACCAGCGCGATTGTGCGCCCCGGTTCGACGTGGAAGTCCACGAGGTTGAGGATGTTGCGGCCGTCCTTCTCGTAGCGGAACACCACGTCGTTGAAGTCGACGCGCCCGCGGATCTGCGGCAGGTCCGCCGCGTCGGGCTTGTTGCGGATCTCCGGCGTGACGTCGAGCGTCTCGAAGATGCGCTCGAGGTACGCCGAGCAGGTGATGAGCTGGTTGTAGAAGTTGCCGATGTTGATCACCGGATTCCAGAAGTTGTTCGCGTAGCCGACGAACGCGATGAGCACGCCGGTGGTCACGTTCACGCCCCCGAAGCCCATCACGCCGACGAAGTAGATGAACGAGATGGTCATCACGGAGATGGTCTGCACGCCCGGCCACATGAGGAACTGGATGTGCACGGCGTGCATCCACGCGGAACGCACCTCGCCCTGCTGTTCCTGGAAGGTCCTGAACTGGGCCTGCTCCTGTGCGAAGGTCTGCGTGGTCTTCACGCCGGCGATCGACTCGTGGATGTAGGCGTTCAGGTTGCTCTGCTTGTTGGAGAGCTTCTGGAAGGCGCGCCGCTGGAAGATCTGCAGCACGCGCACCCAGATGATGAGCACCGGGAACAGGATCAGGCTCCACAGGGCCAGCTGCCAGTCGATCACGAACATCACGATCAGCGTAATCACGAAGGTGAACACGTCGGAGATCACGTTGATCAGACCGGAGCTCAGCGTGTCCGAAAGCGTGTTCACATAGTTGACCACGCGGATCAGGATCTTGCCGTGCGGGCGCGAATCGAAGTAGCTGAAGGGCAGCGTCTGGATATGCGTGAAGATATCGCGGCGCATGTCCTTGAGCATGAGCTGGCCGACGCGCGTGATCGCCACCGTGCGGTAGCGCAGCCCGAACTCGTACAGCACGATCAGCGCGGCGAGGATCACGGCGAGGATGCCGAGCTTGCCGAGGTCCTTGTTCGGGATCGCCTCGTCGATCATGATCTTGGTCAGGTACGGCACGGCGACGACGATGCAGCTCATCGAGATGACGACGACGAGAATGCGCGCCACCTGTGCCATATACGGTTTGAGATATTTGCCGACGCGCAGGATGTCCCGGAAGTTGATCTGCTCCTCGAGTTCCTCATCCTCGCGGTATGTATTGCGTTGTGCCATAAGTCCTCTTCTAAAAACCTTGTGCGACGCCGGACTGGAGTCCGAGCTGCTTGTGGTAGATGTCCCAGTAGCGGCCGTGTGCGGCCACGAGTTCGGCGTGGGTGCCGCGTTCGACGATACGTCCGTGCTCGAGCACCAGAATCAGGTCGGAATCCTTGACCGACGAGATGCGGTGGGCGATGGCGACGATGGTCTTGCCGCCGTCCATCTCCTTGAGGTGCTTCTGGATCTCCGCCTCGGTCTCCATATCGACGGCCGAGGTCGTATCGTCCATAATCAGGATCGACGGATTGTCCGCGAGCGCGCGGGCCAGCGACAGGCGCTGCTTCTGCCCGCCGGACAGGCCCACGCCGCGTTCGCCCACGACGGTGTCATAACCCTGTGGCATCGACCTGATGAAATTGTCCGCGCCGGCGATCTGGGCCATTTTCTGGATATATCGGTCGTCGCTATCACCGCTGGCACCAAAACCGATGTTGCCGCCGATGGTGTCGGAGAACAGGAAGGTATCCTGCGCCACGATGCACACCTGCGAGCGCAAGGTGGCCAGCGGCCAGTCGCGTGCGTCGATGCCGTCGATGAGCACATGGCCAACGGTCGGGTCGTAGAAGCGGGAGATGAGGCTGACGAGCGTGGACTTGCCCGCGCCGGTTTCGCCGAGGATGCCGAGCTTGGAGCCGGCGGGCACGGTGAAGTCGAGGTCCTTGAGGATCGGGGTCTCCGGGTCGTCCGGGAAGGCGAAGCTGACGTGGTCGAAGCGGATGTCGCCCTTGATGTGCAGCGGGCAGGACTTGCGTTCGGTGGACTGCTGGGCACCGGATGTTCCGGAAGCCACGGGCGCTCCGGTAGCCCCGGTAGCCTCATCATCGTGCTTGACTTGCTCGACGATCGTGACCGCCTGCTTGACGGCTTCGACCGCGTCGGGCTTCTCCACGATGCGCGGCTGTTCGGTGAGCAGCTTGCGGATTTTGATGCAGCTGGCGTTGAATCGCTGCCAGTCGTTGATCAGCCAGCCGGACTGGCGCACCGGGCCGTCGATCATCCACAGGAAGGAGTTGAAACTCACCAGATTGCCGAGGGTCATGTAGCCCTTGATGACCAGAAAGCCGCCGAGGCCGAGGGTGATGAGCTGCAGCGAGAAGCCGAGGCCGTCCAGCCACGGCATGTACTTGCGCGAGTTGTAGGCCAAGGCCATGTTGCACTGCATGTAATCGTCGTTGTGCTCGTCGAACTTTTCGGTCTCGTACGGTTCGCGCACGAATGCCTTGACCACACGGTTGCCCTCGATGTTCTCTTCGACCATGGAGTTGAGGGAGGCCAGCGAGTTGCGGATGGCGAAGAACAGCGGGTGGGCGTGCGTGGACAGGCCGCGCGTGAGCACAAAAATGAACGGCGTGACGCAGGCCAGGACGAGCGCGAGTCGCCAATCGATGGCGAACATCACGCACAGGGCGCCCACGAACATGACCACGCAGTCGGCAATCTGATAGCTCACCCAACTCAGGCAGTGGCGGATCGCGTCGGTGTCGGAGGTCAGGCGGCTCATGATGTCGCCGGTGCGTGTGTGGTTGAAATACGTGAAGTCGAGCTCGTGCAGCTTCTCGTATTCGTCGGAGACGAGGCGGTAGACCGAGTTCTGGCCGAAACGCTCCATCCACATCTGGTAGCCGTATCGCGCGCCCACGCGGATGATGGTCATGAGGATCATCAGTCCACACAGACGTGGCAGTTCGTCGGCATGTCCGCCGACGATGACGCGGTCCACGATGATACCGGACAGAATCGGAATGGTCAGGGCCATCGTGTTATTTGCGATGAACAGTAGAAGCGCGCCTACCACGCGGGGCAGGTCTGGTTTGCAGTATGGCAGCACCCATTTGAGATTGCTTGCGCTGGTATTGATTCCCGGATCGACGTACATGTGAGGAGATCACCGTTTCTTGGGGATTGTTTGCTTGTGGTATGGTGCGGCATGCTCCTGCGCCGCACGCGGCAATCGCTGCCGCCACGATTCACGATCAGCCGTGCTTCGCACTGCGCCTGTCATTGGCCGCACGACCGGAGCTCTCCTTCATCGGTCGAAGCACGTTCGACTTTCGCAAACGCGTACTAGTCTAGGCGACCTGCGTCTAATCGCAACGGCCCGCAACTCTGCGTGTTCCCCGCATTAGCAACGATACGCGGCTCTCTAAGCGCAACATTCCCCGGAATGCGTCGCTGCACACCTCCGAACAGGTCCAATTCGCAACGCATTCCCGGGAAAGTGGCGCATGTCATATCACGCTCAAACAACCCAGCATAGTGAGTGGTTCATTCACGTTTTACGTATTGTGCGACGGAATCGGCATCTCCCGCAACACGTGAGATATGCAAAAGTGCCGCACGCTGAATGGTGATCAGCGTGCGGCACTGCGCGAAACGCGTGAAATCCGCAGAACGCACGAAACTCACGAAACAGATAAAACGTACAAAACGCAAGCAAGGCGAAGCAACGAACAGACAGAGACAGACAGACTACAGGTCAGAACGCCAGCGAACGCACGTAGGAACCAACTTGCGGGCGGAACAGCTACCGGGGATTGTTCGTTTGCGATGTTCGCATTCATGGCAGGTTTCTCCATACGATTCGGGCGGTCGGTTCAGGAGGTTGGTTGGCGGAGGCAGGTTCGGTTTCAGCGTCGGTCCAGGGCCACCCAGAGCACGCCGTGCGGCGGAATCGTGCCGGTGATGACGCGGTCGGCACCCACGCCTTCAAGACGCACGTCGGCGGGCTCGCCCGGCGCGTCGGCATACAGATCGGCGAGTGTCCAATCGTCATTGCGGGCGTCAAGCCCCACGATGGATTGGAGCTGGATGTTGCGGCCGATCTCGTATGTGTCGCTGCCGGTCCAGAACAGCGCGGCGTAATGGCCGCCGTGATGCGCGGAACGTGTGCCATCGGCCCAATCGGCTGCGTCGGCGGACCAGACGATGAACTCGCCACGGTAGGTGCTCTCATCCCACCATTTGCCAAAAATCCGTTCGCGCACGGTCTCGCGGTTATTGGTGGAGCCGGCAAGCACCTCACGCAACGCGGGATTCTGCAGCAGCGCGATGGCGTCGCTGTTGCTGGTGGGCAGATCGCCGCCGACCATAAGCGGGCTACGCCCCATGCACCATAGGGCCAGCAGTGTCTTCTGCTCGTCCAGCGTAAGGCGGGATTGGCGGTCGTCGCCGCGTTCGGCGCGCAGGCCTATGTGCCCGAACGGCACCATGTCGGCGTCGGCCCAGTGGCCGGTGGTCTGGAACGGCGCCCAGCGGGCCAGGCGGGCGAACTGCTGGTAGATGTCTTCCCAACGGTCCCACAGATCGTCGGAAATACGCCACATTTGGGCGTTCTCGCGCAGGAAGTCGACGTAGCTCGTCGCCACCCAGCCGCCGGGCGAGAGAGACAGGTCAATCGAACGGCCGTATTTGGCTTCGGCTTTGGCGATGGCGCGATGATAGGCGGCGATTTCGTCGGAGTGGAACGGGGTCTGCATGTCGTCGACCTTGAGGAAGTCGAGGCCCCAGGAGGCGAACAGGTCGAGCTGCGCGTCATACCAGGCCTGCGCGCCCGGGTGGGATTGGTTCAGGCCGTAGTTGTCCGGATTCCACTTGCACACGTGGTCGAGGTCGGCCACGTCCTTGGCGGTGTAGTTGGTGCCGTATACGGGCAGGTTCTTGTCCACGGCGATACGCGGGATGCCGCGCATCATGTGCATGCCAAGCTTCAAGCCCAGTTCGTGGACGGCGGCGGCGAGCGGGCCGAATCCCTTGCCGCCGGCAGCACTCGGGAAACGCACCGGGTCAGGCAGCTGACGGCCGTATTCGTCGAGAATCAGCGGCGCGTTGTCGTTGTAACCATGTGCGCGGGCGGTCGGGTCGTACCAGTCGATGTCGATGACCAGCGTATCCCAGCCGGCGTTTTTCAGGTGTTCAGCCATGAACCGCGCGTTGGCCAGCAGCTCGTCTTCGGTGAGGGTCGTGCCATAGGAATCCCAGCTGTTCCAGCCCATCGGCGGACGCCATGCCTGAGGAAGGCTCTGCGGAAGATCCGTCATCGTATCCTGCTTTCGTTGATATTCGCATAAGTTGCCCTACGGCGGTATGCCAGCCGCAAACCAATCGGCATCGCGCACGTACGGATAGGTGAAGAGTGACGCCACTCCCCCGGAGAGTCCCATCCCAACGTACGACGAACTTCATGGCCTCTTGGCACACCGACGTATGTACCGTTACATATTCTTCCACCGGAACGATATCAAGCAAGCGCATGTTACGCTCGGCGCGTCATCGCCTAAGCGCAGCATTTTCAGCGATTCCGGCACACAGCCACCATTTGCCAAAACACGATGTTGTGAATACCGTTACAACCATTGGAAGCATTACGGGCATGATCCAATGCCCATCACAGGCGAAACATGAGGTGACGTTATGCCGAGCGGCAAACCAACATTGCGCGACGTAGCGAAAGCCGCCGGGGTCTCCCCCATGACCGCCTCGAATGCGCTGCACGGCAAGCCGGGTGTTAAGGATTCCACGCGCGCCAAGGTGCTGGCGGTGGCCGAAAAGCTTGATTACCGCATCAATCTGACGGCCAGCATGCTGAAGTCCGGCCGCAGCAACATCATCCACATCATCGTCAACGAATTCGATTCGCCGTTCTACTCCAAACTCGTCGAATCGCTCGTCACCGAAACCACCGAGCGCGGGCTGACGCCGTTCGTGGAGCAAACCCGGTACTCTCCGGATGCCGCCAAACACGCGCTGGCCAACAACCCGTTCTCCGGGCAGTTGTTCGACGGCGAGATTATCCACGCTTCGGGCCTGAATGCCGGTGTGCCGCTTTCCGCGATCAACCACGGCCGACCGCTGGTTCTGATTGACGCCTGCGAGGAAACGCCCACGTTCGATACAGTGAATTTCCCGAACGAGGACGGTGCGCGGGCGGCAGTGCAGCATCTCATCGAATGCGGATGCCACCGCATCGCCATCGTCGGCGACGGGTATTCGCCACGAACCGAACTGGCGCACGTGGAAAGTTCCAGCGGTTTGCGCCTGCGCGGGGCCAGCGGCGCGTTGCTCGATGCCGGGCTGCCGTATGACGAATCGACGAACTTCATTGGTTACGGTAGCGTCAGCGGCATCGAAGCCGGTCATGCCATCGCCGAGGCGATGCTCGAGGCTCGTGCGCAATCGGCTGATGACACTGCTGAGTCCTGTTCCTCGGACGCCACGCAAGCAGAGGGAAGCACCCCGGCCATCGATGGCATCTTCTGCATTAACGACTATGCCGCATTCGGAGTAATCCGAGGCCTTGCCGACTACGGCATCCGCGTGCCCGACGATGTGAGAGTCATCGGCTTCGACGGCGCCACGGCCGGCTCGTACACCACACCGACGCTGAGCACCGTCCAAGTGGATCTCGATCAGCTCGCCCAATTCGCGCTTGATATGATCACCCGCCGCGTGGAGCAGCGCGACCAGGGCGACGGCAGGTCCGACGAATCCGCTGGCATGCCGGCCACGCGCGCCACCATTGGATACACACTGGTTCCGCGCGAGTCCACTGTCGGTTCGGCAAACAGGTAACGCTGAAACGCCGAAATAGGGCGGCGATTCCCGACTGCCGCGCCCACTGCCCAAGTGCCGTGCAGCGTGACGTGCGAGGTTTCGGCATGCGTCAAACCGTTCCCAGCGCTCCCATGTGGTGGTGGTGCCCATGCGCACTTTTCCTAGGGTTAGGACCATGACCTTCCCTAATCACACGGTGTTGTAGAGGCGGGCGGGGAAGGCGTCGCGGTATTGGCCGGGGGTCAGGCCAGTGCGGCGCTTGAAGACGCGCATGAAGTACTTGGGATCGGCGTAGCCCACTTCTCGCGCAATATCCGCCACGCTGGAAGCGGTAGAACTCAGCAGTTCGCGCGCACGGTCGATGCGATATTCGATGATCTGCTCGGCCACACCCACGCCGAACACGCGCCGGTACATCGCGGTCAGATAGCTGGGTGAATAGTGGAAGCGCGCGGCCACTTTGGCCACGGTGATGTCGTCGAAGGCATTGGCCATAATCCACGAGCGGATGGCCAGCATCGGCGCCAGGCCGGACGAATCGCCAGCGGCACCGGCCGAATCGACATGCATGGCCCATTCCTGTTGCTGCCGGACGCGGTCGGCACTGGTGATGGGCTTGCCGTCGCCCCGGTAGCCGGCAAGCGTACGATGGGCGGCAAAGTCCGCCTTCAGCCGCTCCTGCGCGCTGACCTCCAGCAGCAGGCCGGTGGCGAAGTAATCGCAGTAAGCGTTGGAATACGGGCCGAATCGCGCATAGATGTCGATGAGCTGCCCACACATCACCGCCAGCCGGTCGGGGTCGGGCAGGGTGCGTTCATCGGGCAGCAACAGGCAATGGTCGTCCTGCGGCAGACCCGCGTCATCGGGGAGCATGCGCGCATCCGGCAATTTGAAATGCATCCAGTAGAAGTCCACGTCAGACGTGATGATGTCGGCGCCCGCATGCTCCACATTCGGCGGCAAGAGTGCGATTTGGCCGGCCTCGATATGCAGGGTCTGCTCCCCCACCCGCATCGGCAGGACGCCCCGACGCACGAACATCAGCTCGAAGGTGTCGATGGTGCGCCGCAGATGGCGCCAGCCCGGTCCGGACACAAACTGCCCGACCGAGTAAAAGTCCACCGGCCCTTCGAGCCGACATGTCGTGATGCCCATGGCTACCAGAGTAGCCGAGAGCAAATATCAGCCGCGCAGCCAGACGGTCATTTCGTTTTCGCCGCGGTTGGCCCAGGCGAAGTACGGGATGAGCGTGGCGGTGGCGGGCTCGCGCTTGACCGGCGCGTACACGGCGTAGAGCGGCGCGAACGCCGGAACCTCGGCCGCGCCCTCACCCGCGGCGGCCACAGCAGCCGGCCACGGCTCGCCGCCAGCCCGGCGACCTGCCGGTGCG
>OBXD01000638.1_pt1 | contig 19129 bp, 24 predicted proteins | sample 1495381 | NCBI WGS metagenome assembly OBXD01 (sample SAMEA2580144, study PRJEB22360) | human gut metagenome | biome: human gut; feature: human-associated habitat; material: faeces | place: Denmark | collected 2008/2010 | reverse complement strand
GTTTTCTAGGCAATTTCCAATCTAACGGGTGTTGCACTTTCATTTAGACAACGGGCCCATGTTAGGTTTCCTTTCTATGAGGTAAGCTCCACACGATGGTTGGGCTTGTTTGTGAGAGTTTTCGTAGGACCGGGGTGATGTCCGCGCCGATGGTGGTGTCGTGGACACGGGGATAAGGCACCCATCATCGTCGGCGCGTTCGTGTTCCGCTCGTTTCAAGCCGTGGTCGCGATGGTCCGATCCTTGACCGTGGGGGTGAATTCCTGCGACGCTTCCGTGGGCAGGACACGCACCTGGAGGTACTTTTCCTCTCCCACACGCAGGGTGATGTTGTCGATGGGTTTGCCGGAATCGTCCGTGACCTTGATGGACTCGGGCGCGTAGGCGGAGGCGATCGACGCGGCGGCGCTGGTGAAACCGTTGACAGTGGCCGTGACGAGAATCGTGCCGCCATGCCTCCACGTGAGCGTGTTGCCCGAAACCATGGCGGTGGAAGTGTCCCGGCTTGTGAACGTCACGTCCTTGGTGGTGAGCAGGTCGCCAACATGACCGTCCGCATACGTGGCCTTCGCCCCCAGTTTCAAAGTGCCGGACACGGCCAGCGACTTGGGCAACGGCTTGCCCTTATCATCCGTGATATTGACGGAGACGACCGTGTCCTTGTCGAGGGGCCACACGAGCTTGCCATTGAACATGGCGTTGTACGTGTGGCCTCCCATCAACGGTTTGCCGACACGTTTGCCGGCGTATAGGGCTGGCATGGTCAGGCTCCCTTCACGGTGGCCTTCTTGGCCTTGGCTGGCGTGGAGTCCTTGCCGGGTTCCTCCGTGGTTTCCTCGGTGGTGCCTTCGGTGGTGCCGGTGGAAGGCAGTACGGTGGTCGCAGCCTCCGCCTTGTCCTTGACCGCCTGCACCGTCGAATCGATGGTGGCGATAGCCGATTCGCCCTTCGCCGCAACCGCGTTGGCGGTGTCGGCCACGGTCTGCGAATCATTGGCGACGCTAGCCGCCAACGTGTTGGCGTTCGACGCGAGGATATTAAGGTCGGACTGGGTGGCGGTCGCGGAATCAGCCGAGGACTGTGCGCTCAGCATGGCGCTCCTAGCCAACGCGGCGTTCGTCTGCGCTTCGGCCGTGATGGACTCCAACGTGCTCATGGCCATAGCGGCCTTCATGGTCGTGGCGGTCTCGTCGAAGAGCACCACCGCATCCGGGTATTGTGCGGAAAGTGTCTCCGCCTCCGACTGGGTGGAAGCGTGGCGAACCTTCAACAGTTGGGAGCCGGCCATATCCTTCGGGACGAACGTGCCGGCGTCCACTTCCACGAGGTCCGCGTATTCGACCTTGGTCTTGGAGTCCGGCACTTCGACATAGCGCGTGTACGCTTGCGGCGAATCAGCCAACTCCACAACCTGCCACACGAAAGCGGGCGTCGTAGGCAGCAGGTCAACCGTCAGCTCACCCGTCTCGGACAGGTCCGCGTCGAACGAGGCCGCGATAATAAGATTCTTCGCCGCGTCGAAGTGACGACGCACCGGGCGGAACCGCAGCGTACCGGTCACAGGGTCCAGGCCGCCGGTCTTCGGCTTCCTGATGCTGATATGGATTTGGGTCATGATTATTACTCCTCCTTAATGGATTCGGTTATGGTTTCCGGAGCTACGTCCGGGCGAAGCTCGTCCGGCAGCGAGGGCTTGGGATGACGTTTCAAATTGTTGACCATGTTTCCCTTTTCTCTGGGATGGATATTGTTTGTGGCCCACGGTCGTGGGTCAGGACTGTCGTGGCGCTATCGGCGCGGATTGGATGTCCTCGTTGAGAGCGGTTCCGTGCCCGTTGCCACCCAGGCTGTGATAGCTGTCGTAGAGGCGTTGGGAGCGTGATTTGAGGTCCTCGTCCGCCACTCCGTCGTGCTCGATGACCATTTCCCGGCGCAGGTCCTCCAACTGGCAGAGCAGGAGCTCGCGCAGCCCGTTGACCATGGCTTTGCCCCACCGCCACATCAGGCCCAAAACCGTGGCCACGCCGCCACAGATAAAAGGCACGAGCCAATCGACGATGTGAGCGAGCAAAGACATGGAAAAGCTCCTTTACGGTGGGAAAACCCACACGTTCGTCCCCGTTGGATAGGCCAACGGGCGTGTGGGTTTTCGGAGGTTGAAAATGCTGTTACGAGAGTTTTGGAACGACCGGTTTTGGCCGCATTGCACGGCGAATCTGCGTGAGTCCACGTGTGTCGGCTATGAGTCGGCGTGGCGGTTGCACGTGGCCCCGAGGTTCGGCGCAATGCAGATGGAATCGATAAGCGTTGAATTGGTGGACAAGTGGCTCGTCGGGTTCGCCAGTTCGGGCGCGGCGCGCAAGGCGTGGAGCGTACTACGCGCGATACTGAGGCGGGCTATCCGCTGGAATCTCTTGGACGTGGATATCACGAGACGCGATATCCAGTTGCCGGCCAAGCCGCATTACGAGCCGGTGATATTGGGCATCCGTCAGCAGCGATCGCTGTTGCAGGGCTTTTACGACCATCCGCTTGAGGCGTGGCTTATCTGCGCCGTCTCATGCGGCCTGCGCACCGAAGAGGGGTACGGTTTGGAGTGGAGTGACATTGATCTGCGCGCAGGCGTCCTGCATATCGAGCGCGGTTTGCAATGGGTGAGCGGCCATGAGGTCGTCGTGCCGCCGAAGACCGAATTGAGCCGTCGCACATTGCCGTTGCCGCGCTTCGCGGTCAAGCGTCTGCGCGAGCTCAAGCCGCGCGAGGGAGGGCGACTCATCGGTGCGCTCACCCCGCCACAGGTGGCACGCCAGTACAAGGGCTGGTGCAAGCGGCATAATCTCCCGCACGTGCCGGCACGGAACCTACGCCACTCATGGGCCACGAACACGCTGGCGGCCGGAGCGGATATCGCCATCGTGAGCAAAATGCTCGGACACAGCGACATCAAAACCACGGCGAAGTATTACCTCAAACCGGATATCGCGGCGTTGAGGGACGCGCAACGCCTCTGGGAGAGAGCCTTGATAGCCTGAGGGATTCCCTAACCCGAATGCCGTATATTCTGTGCGGAGGCCATACCATCACCACGAATGATGACGGCACATTCTACATCAACGTCCAATCCCCAAACGGGAAGAAAGCCGATTACGCGGCCTACACGATTGGGCCGTTCGGCACTGGTTTCGACCAGGCCGGCGAGTACACCGCACAACGTTGGGATACCAGCAACGTAAACCAGATACGCTTCCGCCTGTGGAACACCAAAGACAACCGCTGGTGCGGGAGGGTCGCGATATTCGGAAGCTGGATCGCAATCTGGAACAGGCAATAGTTTTCCCTAACCCAGCGTTCCACGACGTGGCGAGTACCTTACAGCAGCGACAGCATTTTGCTTACGCGCATCGGTGATATCTGTTTCATGGGTGGCAACGTAAAATTCAACAGTAGCGGGCAGAACAATTACACGAAGGCTCAGGAGAAGCTCCCCGAAGGGTATCGACCCGTCATCGCCAATACGCCCGTGGCCGTTTTCGGTGGTGAAACGACATTCATCTGTTACGGCGAGGCCAATGGCACCGTCACGATGCTTGGCAATCCGAACAGCGCGTACGCGGGATGCACCGGCGTATGGAGGACCGCCGACCCGATGCCCGCCGCATAGCTTCGGGACACTGGCTCAGGCGGTTGCACTGTCTTGCAGTGACCCCACGGGTCATAGCGCGTACGAGACGGTCATGCCGAACGCGTTCACGCCCTGCGTGCCACCCTGGTTCGAGTAGGTCATGGTCCCGTCCGCATGTATGTTGATGCTCTTCTGGTTGGCCCCGTCGCGTCCGCCGTAGGAGAAGTTCAAGTCCATCGGGGGACGCCATCCTTCGGGCAGAGTGCCGAACGTGCCGCTGTTCCACGAGCCGGAGGCCGACAACTTCCAGTCGATGCGCAACGTGACGAGCGAGCCGCGACGGTAGCCTTTGACGGTACCGTAAGTGGAGTTAATCAGCGTCAGCACTTCGGTCTGGGTTAGGGAATCCCACACATCCTCCAAGGGCTGCATAACATTGACCAGTGTGTCAATCGATGTGATGGTGATGCCGTCGAGGTTGACGCGGCAGAGTGGCAGGTCGGAGAGGATGGCCCCGCCGATGATGCTGCCGGTCTCGATGCCCGGATCCGCGGGCGTGGCCGCGCTGGGCTTGCCCTTGATGGCTTCGAGGGTGACCGTCTCCACGCCGGTGCCTGAGTTCAACGCGTACCGGGCCACGATGAGATCGCGTCGTTTTTGCCCTTGCGAGCCGGATTGGATGTTCACGTCGGTCGGTGCGGCGATGTAGATCTGCCGGCCCTCGACCACGAGGTCCCATGCTGGGATGGTGATGTTGTTCGCATCCTTCGCCGTCGGTTTCATCGTCCAATTCCGGGTTTTCAAAATGTATCCGCTTCGGCCGAGCATGGCGGCGTGCATGAGCGCGTCATGCTTCGATTCCACGTGCGGGTCGTCGCCGCCGTGCGAGCCGGTTACAAGCAGATTTGTTGCCATGATCACTTACCTTCCGCGTTGAGGGACTTGTTGAGCCAGAGGTCATAATCCTTGTCCTGATTTTCGGCCAACTGTAGGTACTGCTGGTAGTCGGATTCGCAAAAAAGGATTTTCCTCTGGTTGCCGTTGCGGTCGACGCGCGTGACCTCGTGCCAGTTGGGGCTGGCCGTCGCGTTGGGCAACACGTATTCTTTGTTGACGCACGAAGGCCGATCACAGGAGTAGAGGGTGATGTTGGGCTGTTTCGGCATGATGCTCCTTTAGTCTTGTTCATCGGGCCAACTGTATTGGCTGGCTTCGTATCGGATGGTTGGTGTGCCGTTGGCGAGTTTGACGGTGATGCGCACGATGGGGCTGTCCACGCTGACGCCGGTCAGCGCATCGTAGGCGCGCACATGGTCGTCGATATGCAGGCCAAGGTTCTCGGGGATCGTCAAATCGACGGTGCCCTGTTTCCACATGTCCTTGAGCTTGTCCCTGGTCTGGTCGGACAATTCGGCGCCTTCGGAGGATGTGAGCTCGTAGATCTGAGCTATCTCCCGGTCGCCGGTCAGAGTCTGGGTCTGGGAGATGTTGCCGGACGCATCCGCATACCAGTCGCTGCGCGCCCTGTTGCGCAGCTGGCCTTTGCCCAGGCCCGTGAGGTGGTTGACTTGGGTCCAGATGCGTTGCGCCTCGAAACTGATGCGCTGGTCGCTGTCCGCGTCGCCGTACGTGTCGGCGGCGACCGCGCGAATCCGGCAGCGTCCAGCGGTGTAGGTCAGGTCGAGTCTGGCTCCCTGCGCGGTGAGCATCATGCGCAACCCGTCCCACGCGGTAATGTACCGGCGGAACGAATAGTTGCTGAGGGTGATGCCGCTCGTTTCCGAGGGCACGTCGAACACCGTGGACAGTCCGATCCGGCTGATTATCGTGCGGATGATGTTGTTGGCGTCGCCGGAGACCGTGAGCCGGTCGGTGCCGGGGTCGGGTTGGAGGATCTTGCCTGCGAGCAAACCGTGCCATGTGCGGCCGGTGAGCGTATACAGGGCATGCCCGTCATCCACAGTGATACGCACCGCGTCGACGCGGCCTCCGAACTCGGTGCCTTCCGCCCCGATGTAGCAGCCGTCGGAGAGCAGCAGTCCGGGGGTGGAGTGAGTGAGTTCGAAATCATTCTGCTCGTCGCCGTACTGCAGGTCGAGTGCGGGGGAGACGAGTTCGCCCTGCGGCACGTGAGCGGTATTGGTCCAGATCAGGTCCATGGCAGTCCCGTCTGCTCCAACCAGTACTCCACGTCGAACCCGAACGATTCATCCCATGAGACCTGCTGCAGTCCCGGCGGGAGGGTGGCGAACGCGTATTCGTTGGAGGCCTGGTCGCGATGCGTTTTGTCGAACACGTTGGTGATGTCGCCGTTGGCGGCGACCATCACGGCCGTGCGTGGTGAGCCGGTGCCGTCGATGATGAGGTAGCCGCCGGATGGGACGCTCACGTCGGCTATCACCTTGTTGCCGCCGATGATGATGCTCGGCGTAGAGACCGGCCCGTAAATGGTGAGCCTCATCCGCGAGGGCAGGGCGGATTGGTTGTCGATGCTGCTGACGTTGCGGGTCGGCGCGTAATCGTAGCGATAGTCGTAGGGATAGTCCTTGCCTCTGTTGTAGCGGGCCGTCGACCGGCTGAAGCTCTGCCTGACCGGTTTGTGCCACACCCCGTCAAGCAAGGCGACCATGAAATCGCCGCGCACGAGCAGGGGTGACGTGTAGTCAGGTTCGTGGCCGACCACGAGGCAGGTCTGTGACCATCCGTCCACCGTGATGACGCCGGGTTTCGCGGCATCGTTGAGGTAGGCGTACATGTCCGCGTCGAACAGTTCCTCGGCCTTTTCGAGCGCCGGGATACCGTAGACGAGCCCGGTGACCTTGACGGTCTTCGCGGGCCGCGTGGCATGCAATGACCGGTAGCCGAGCTCGAACTCCCACGTGCGGGTGCGTAGCTCCAGGATCTGTCCGCACATGATTCCCTCCGGGTCGGCGAGATCAATCACGGTTCCGGCGCGGTTTGACGTGTAGGTGAGCGTGTGCATCATGTGCGCAAAACCTCCTTGGTGAGCCGCTGTAAGTCGCGTTTGCCGAGTTGCGGGGCATACGCGCTGATGATTGGGCCGATCTGCTCGCGGAAGGAACGTATCTCCTCGATGACGCCGCTCACGTCGATATCCCGGCCGGAGAACGATTCCTTGGGTATCTGCCGGCGGTTCATGGCCGCGTATGTGTCGGCGCCATAATATGCGACGGATTTCACATTGGACACGAATTCGCCGCTCTTGACTCGCGCGTTCGCCAACGTGATGTTGTCGCCGCCCGTGATGCTCGCCTTGCCTGGCAGGAGGCCCTCGATGACACTGCCGCCGCCGGCGTAGCCGCGCATCGAAACCCCATAACCGGTGAACAGGCCGCCGGTCTTGGAGGGCGGGCGAACGCCCACGCTGTCATCCGGCACGTCGTTTTTCATATAGTTATCAATGAAGTTGCGGACGATGTTCGTGGTGACCGTGACCTCCCTCGGGGTTGCCAGGGGTTCGTTGTTCACATCGCGAATGGCCTGCAAAGCCTGACCGTTCTTGCCATAGATGTAGCCGGTCTTGGGATCTATCTGCCAGCCGTTCGCTTCGACCATTTTGTCGAACAGGGGCGTGTTGTTGCCCTTGAGGACGCCGGTCTTGTCGTCGATTTTTGCGCCGCCGGCGATTGCCATGGCGACGTCGAACTGGCTCTTATCCAAGTCCAGGTAGCCGGTCTTGGGGTCGATCTTCGCGTTGGTGGCGTCGGCGATCTTCTGCATCAGGTCGGTGTCGTCACCGGTCAATCGCACGGTCTTGTCGTCGATTTTCTCGGCCTTGACCTTCACCTTGTCCAGCACGTCGCTGGCCTCGTCCGTGATCGTAATCCTCACGTCGACAGGGTTAGCGGCAGTGCTGTTCAGCTTCTCGATGCCTTGACGCAGTACATCCGCCTGACTGCGGGCCAACCCGTATCGGTCGGCCTGGGCGGCGGCCGCGTCGGCGCTCATGCCGGCTGCGGTCGCGTTGTCGATGTACGCCTGACGTGCCCGTTCGAGGATATCGCCCGCCTGCTGGGTAGCAGCAGCGGCATCGCCATGGGCCTGACCCTCCTCGATGATCTTCTGCGCCGTGCTCTGCGCGGTGGACGCAAGCCCCTGCAGAGCGGACTGGCTGTCATACGCCTGAGACTCATAGCCCGCCAAAGCGTTGCCGTTGTCATCGAGCACTCGTCCGTTCTTCGCGATGCTCTCGTTAAGGTCGAGTATGCCCTGATTGAATTGGGTGACGGCCTGATCCGCGGACAACTGCACTCCCGGCAGGTTGAGGAAGCCTTTCACCAGATCGTCAATGGCGTCGGAGAGGTCTTTGGTGCCTGTGGTGGCATTGTCGGTGCTGTCGGCGTAGTTGTTGGTGCCTTCGGCGGCCGTGTCTCCGCTGGCTCCCGCCTTGGCGACTTCCTCATTGGTTTTGCTGACCTGTTCCTTGGCTTTGCTGACCTGGTCGGAGAGCTTGTTGTAACTGTCTCGGATACTGTCTGTCTGCATGACGGACATGTTGTTTTCGGCGTTTTTCAACTGTTTGTCGAACAGTTTTTGCGCTTCCTTGGACCCGTTGACGGCCTTTGCGAACGTGCTGTATTCGATGCCGGCTTTGTCGAGTGCTTCTCCAAGAGAGCCTAAGCCGGTGGCGAACTTGTCTCCGAAGTCCCAAGTTTTATCCTCGCCGCTGGCGATTTTCTTGATGAGTGTTTCGACGGCGTTCCCGGACTGGTCGATTGCGCTGGAGAATTCCTTGATGTTGGCTTTAGCGTCCTGCGCGGATTGGGCGAACCCCACAAGCAGCGCGCCCGCGACCGTCAAGGCGATGCCCCATGGGCCGCCCAAGGCGGCGAACAGTCCGCTGCCGATGCTTTTGAAACCGGCCATAACGCCTTGAGAACGACTGATAGTGGTGCCAAACGTGTTTATCTGAGATTCTGCACTGCCGAAAGTTGCGCCCCATGTCTGGAACGCTGACGCGATTCCGGAGCCGAGGCCTATGAGCCTTTGCCCTGGGTCGGCAATCAATCCGAGGGTTTGCGCAAGCTGGCTGCTGCTAGAGTTCAGCGGCCCCATCGCTTTGTGGACTGCGACACTGCCTCCAACCAGAGCCGCCATCAGCACTATGGACTGCTGTACGGGCGCAGGCAATGACGCGAAACCGTCAACAAGGGTGTCGAGTGTCTGCACGAGGGAGCGCAATGGTCCCTGACCTCCCTCGCCCAAAGAGATCATGAGGGATTCGAAAGAGCCGCTCAGACTTTCCAAGTCCCCTTTGAGGTTGTTGTTCTTGGCGGCGGCCTGTTCTGCGGCATACCCGGAGTCGGAGACCTTTTTTGTCCAGTCGTCGATACCTTCCGCGCCCTGCTCGTAGAGCACGTTCGCGGCTCGCACCGCGTCGGCTCCGAAGATGGTGTTGAGCGCGGCATTGCGTTCCTGTTGACTCAGGCCGCTCAAACCGTTCTGCAATTGGCCTGCGGCACCGGCAAGGCCGATGAACTTGCCATTGGCGTCGTACACGTTGATGCCGAGCTCGTCCATGAGGGTCTGCGCCTTGTCGGTGGGGCTGGCCAGTCGTTGGAGCATGGTCTTGAGGCTGGTGCCCGCGTCACTGCCTATCATGCCGGCGTCGGCGAACGCGGCGAGCGTGCCGGTGGTCTCCTGCATGCTGACGCCCATGCTGTTGGCCACCAGACCCGCCTGATTCAATGCGAGGCCGAGGTCATGGGCGGAACCGACGGCCTTGCCTGCGCCGGCCGCCAGCGCGTCGGCCACCTGAGTGGATTCGGCGCCCGTCAGGTTGAACTGTTTGAGGGTGGTGGCCATGAGTTCGGCGGCGTCGCCTACGGCCATGCCGTCGGACGCTGCGAGGTTCAATGCGCCGCTCAAACCGCCGGAGAGAATATCCGAGGTCGATAGGCCGGCTTTGCCGAGTTCGTTGATGGCGTCGGCGGATTCGGTGGCCGAGTATATGGTGTCGGCGCCGGCGTCGATGGCGGCCTGACGGAGCTGATTCATCTCATCTGCGCTGGCTCCGGTGTTGGCCTGCACCGTCGACATGCTGGCGTCGAAGTCCGCCGCCATCCTGACAGCGGCCACGCCCAGCGCGGTGGCGGCGACACCGGCCGCCGCGATGCCGGTGGTGATGAGCTTCGATTTGCCTCCGGCGGCTTCCATGGTGGTCGCGGTCTTCTGGCTTTCGCCGGACACTTTGGCCATGCCGGCGGTGAAATTGCTGGTGTCCGCGAGCAGGCGGACGGTGATGTTGCGGTTCAGGCCACCGGCCATGGCATATCCTCCTGTCGGATCATCGTGGGTTGATGCCCACGGTCAGTGAGTCAAGTTTCGTGGCGGATTCCGCGGAATGGTCCTTGCGGTATTCTTCGAGCCCGATGCGGCGCATCAGGTCGATCTGACAGACGCCGACCTCGCTCGCGTATTTGGTGGGGGCCAGCTCGTCGTGGCATATGCTGACGGGCATCCCGCAGCGCGGACACAGCGTGCGCTCGTATTCGTCGAGTGCGAGCATCCATTCGCGTTCGGTCGCATCCCATTCGGTTTCCGGCGTGTAGCCGGTGAGGCGCCTATGCCCGTCCCTTTCCACCCGATACGACGGTTCCCAGCCGAGCCAACGCTTGTAGCTGATGCCGAGCTTCTGGCAGATTCGCAGTTCCCTTACTGTCTGCGGATTATCCGCGAGGCTGATTCGAGTGCGTCTTTTGGGTCGATGAGCTTCGCATTCAGGTCACGGATCGCGTACCAGATGGGGCTGATCTGGCCGTCGGACAGTTCGGTCATGACGTTGGCCAGCTCTTCCACGGGGGTTTCCGGCACGGTCTTCCTGACCATGAGTCTGACGGCGTCGGCGCAGATGTCCTCGATGTGTTGTTTCGGTACGCCGTTCTCGGTGACGGTGTTCGCCTCGAGTACCTGACGCCACTGGGAGAGCGGCAGCGCCTCCAGGGTGATGCGGACGGTGTCGTCCTTCACCTCGTCGCGCAGCCTGTCGATTTGTTCGGCGATGCGTTTGGCGGCGGCGTTGCCGCCTTCGGTCACATGCTGCGCCATGGCGCGTTCCAGGTCGGCTCCCAATGCGGCGACCTGTTCGGCCTTCTCCTGATCCAATATGAGGTCGACGTCCACGCGCTTGCGCTTCACTTCCAAAGCCATGATTATCCCTTTCTGAAAGTCTGAAAACCTTTCTGAGAGAGAGAAGAGAGAATGCCTGTGCGGGGCCAGAAAGGCTTAGAATCCCCGCACGGAAGAACTTGTCAGGCTGCGGTCAGCACGGCGGTCTCGGACTCCCAGCCGGGAGCCTGAGCGAACAGCGGGATCTGACTGCGGATCATGGTGTTCGCATCCGGGTTGATGACCTTCTTTTCGCCGCACTTCACGCTCACGACGGTGAGCTTCTGGCCGGAGGCCAATGGCGCGTCGGTGGCCATGCCGCGGCGACGCACGATATAGCCGGACGCGCCCTCGTGCATGAGGGTGACGGCCTCGTTCTGTTCCTTGTGCTCCGTGTTCGTGTTGTCGATGACCTCGATGCTGATGTCGCCGGCGCTCTTGCGGCCGGGGGCCCCGAAGTCCTGCACGGTGTTCTCGCGCTGGTCGGACACGGTGTCCTGCGACGGGTCGAAGCTCCAGCCGCCAAGCATGACGTAGTTCGAGATGTCGGTGCCGGCCTCGAGCTCGATGATGGTCGGGGCCTTGATGTTCTTGATCGCCGGCACCCAGATGGTGGTGATGTTGCCCTCGGCACTGGTGCCGGGAATCTCTGTACCCAGTTTCAGGGTCATGATGCGCTCCTTAAAGCAAAAGCCACCCCCGTATGGGGTGGCGTTGAAGGCTTTTGGTAAATGATTGGTTGATTACGGTCGGCTCCACGTGAATCGGAACCGGAGGACGCGCACCTGGTAGCGGCGCGCGGTGTCGTCGGCGGTCAGACCGGCCGGGTATGCGCCGGAATCCTCGTACAGGGTGAGCTGGCCGACCGTGTAGCCCGGCGGCCGGGTGGGGGAGCGGTTCGCCAACGCGGGAATCAGCATGTCGTCACACCAGATGTTCACGCTGTCGGCGGTGGTGCTGACGGCGCGAACCTCCAACAGGGCGGAGTGGGCGGTGAACCGCATCGTCTCCGCCATCACATGACGGTCGGTGGAGACGTGCGCGATGATCCACGGCGGCATCTCCGACTCCAGCGGCTCCTCCTGCCTGTACACCTTCACGCCGGACGGCATGGAGGGCAGCAGATCGAGAACCGCATTGGTCAGGTCCATGACGCTCATAATCCGATGGCTCCTATCAGCATGTCGTCGGCGGCGTCGGCCACGTATTCGGCGAGCGGGGGAAGCTCCGTCTCCGCATGCTCGTAAAAAGCGTGGGTTCCGCCGCCTTTCGCGGTGCCGAAGAACGCGATGTTGGCCAAGTCGGAGGCCCCGCCGTCGCGGGGGCTCACGTCCGCGTACACAGTGGTGCCGGTACTGCCCAGCTCGTAGGCGACCTGCACCTTGCGGATGCCGGCGTTGCCGGAACCGGCAACGTCCTCCTGAATGGACTCCTTGACGTTCTGCGCGCCCTTCTTCACCGCCTTCGCGACCGCTATGGAGGCTTTGGCGTGGGCGGAGGCGACCCTGCGGCCGAAAGCGGTCAGCTCCGAAGCGTCGATTGTCGCGTCACTCATTGCTGTTGCCCACCTCCTTCACGTTCCACCGGCATGCGGTCGCATGCGACTTCTCGGACTGCATGTTCAGCAACCGGAGCTTCCGCCCCTTGAGATTCGGGTCGGCGGCTTCGGTTATCTCGCACACGTCGCCCGGCAATAAACCCGTGGTGCCGTAGGGGAAATGCACGTACATGCTCCACACGGGAGTGACGGCACCCAACGCTTCGACGATGCCGCCCTCCGTGTTCTCGGCAGCCAGACCGCCCGAGGTCTGCACCTTGCACTTGCCCTCATACACGGTGTTCGCAGCCGGTTCCACCAGTCCCGTTTCGGGGTCGGTGACCGGTTTGCCCATGTGGGTGACGCGGCACTGGTCGGTCATCAATGATTCGGCGAGCTGTCGGCCTCGGTTGAGGATGTGCTGCACGTTCATCGGAACACCCCTATGGCGATGCCTCGCATGCCGAACCTGTTGCGGAGGGCTCGTTTCGTGCCCTCGGGCAGTTCGAGTGCGTCGATGATCTCGGAGTCGCCCTGACGGTAGCCGATCTGCACGTCGTCGATTCGTGCGTACGATTCGTCGCGGTGAGCGCCGGGGCCGCCGTTCGACTGCTGGACGAGTCCGGCTGCGACCATGCTGCACACGAGGCGCACGATGTCCGGGGGGATCGGGTCATAGCCGGCGAGCATGGTGACGGTGATGGAGCGGGGGGCCATGTTCGGCAGGCTCCACAGGCTTTCCCTGTACAGGGCGTTGCCGAGCAGCTTCCAATCCCCGGTCTGCTCGCCGTCCATGAGCACGCGGCTCACGGAAATCACGGGGCGCATGGGCAGGTCGAGCCTGCGTGAGGTTTCGCCGGGGATGGTCACCGTGTATTCGCCGCGTGTGATGGGGCACCCTGCGGCGTCGCGCACCGCTGCGGAAACCGATTCGAGCAGCTTGCCCGCGAGCTTTTCGTCCGCGTATTCGATGCCGTATGAATCAAGGTCCTTGACCGTTGCCAGCGTGTCCATGAGTCACCCCCTATGCGGTTATTCGGCTTCGCCCAAGTAGGGCATGGCCTCATAGCTGCCGGCCATCACTTGCCCACCTTGAAGTGTACGGTGGCCAGCGCTTCGGGGCGCACGACCTTCGCGCCGTACAGGTGCAGGCCCTTGACGATGTCGTCGAAGCCCTTCTCCTTGCGGGTGGCCTCGACCTTGGCGATCTGCTCCGCGAACGTGGTGGCCGCGTTGGTGCCGGCGATGATGACGTTGCCCTCATCGGTCTGAGCCGAGGCAGAGCCGCCCTTGGCTGCGGGAGCGTTGTTGGACTTGAGGATGGTCATGCCCGCGGCCTCACCGACCACGCCGTTGAGCAGCGTGGAATGAGCGGACTCGGCGCCAGCGACGAAACGGCTGTCCTTGCGCAGCAGACCGTAGAAGTCCGGGTTGACGATGACCCAACGGCCCGCGTCTGGCACGCTCTGCTTATCCAATGCGGTGGCCAGATCCACGATGGTGTCGTACGCCTTGGTGGCGGTGGCGCCGGAAATCGGGTCGAGCTTGCTCTTCGCGCCTGCTGCCATCAGGCCGGCCAGGTACTGGTCGGTCAGGTCGCGCAGCTTGTAGGCGGCGTCCCGGGAATATGCGGCGGTCAGGTTGTTCATGGCCTGGCGCTTCTCCACGTCGTCGATTTCGAACGCGAAGTACTTGCTCTGGTTGATGACGAGTTCGCCGGCGTCCTTGTCTGTGGCCGGTTCGATGGTGATGTCGGTGTGGGCCGTGTAGTCGCCGATGCTGATGTGCGCGATGCCGGTGATGTGCACGGTGTCGCCGTAGTTGGCGATGTCGCCCTCGTAGTCGCGGTTCACGGCGGAACCGTAGACGAGGTTCTTCTGGAGTTCCAGCAGGATGTTGGCGCTCCACAGTTCGGGAATGAAATTGGTGATGGCCATTTAAGGCCTCCTTCCGTTAGTTGGCTCCGAGCAGGTCCTTCAGTCGCCCGTCCTGTTGGGCTTTGACGATTTCTGCGGGGCTCATGGTTTTCAGGTCGTCTCGGGTGAGCTGACCCTGATGGCGGTCGCCGTCCCGTGTTCCGCTGGGCGGCGTGATGTTCGCACCCGAGGGTGCTTGCTCGGCTTTCCCGAGATAAGGTTTCTGTTCCAGCAGTTCGCCGATCGAATTGGCGATGGCCTGGCTGTCCACGCTTCCGTCATCCGTGACGGTGAACTTGGACAGGTCGAGGTAGCGCAGGGCGTCGGCCGGGTCGGCGAGCTTGCCGCTGGCTGCGGCGCGGACTTCGGCCTTGAGGATGCGCTGGTTGGCGGCGGCAAGGGCCTCGTCCTTGACGGCCTGCTCCTTCCGGGCGGCCTCGTATTCGGCCTCCTTGCCCTGCAGGGCGGCGATCTGTTTTTCGAGTTCGTCTACCTTGTCGGCCTTGGCGTAGGCTTCGTTCAGTTTCTTTTCGAGGTCGCGGTTGACTTTCCGCTGGCCCTCGAACTTCGACTGCCAATCCTCGCCGCCGGTGTTCTCCGGCTTCTTGGCCTCGTTGTCGTCCGAATTCTGGTTCTGGTTTGCGGGATCCATGTTCTTCCTTTCGATTCGCTGGATCATTGCTGGAAAATCTGGCCGCCGGAGGTTACCCATCGGCGGTATTCGCGTTCGCACTGGGCCGCGATTTCGGGGGTGAGGGGCATGCGGCCATCGTTGGGGTTGCGGCCCTCCAATACGGCCTCGTAGCGGAGCTTCGCGGTCTGAACGCGCTTCTCGGCGGCGATCAATAGTTCGACGCGCCCCTGCCGGTACGTGTTGTCGTGCAGCCACATGCTTTTGCGGATCTCAGGCACCTTGCCGCGCCAGTCGTTGTCCACGAAATATCCGTTGGCCTTCAACGCGGCTATGGTCTTCTCCCGGTCGCCTCCGGTCAGCGAGTAGATGCCGTCGATGGACAGGCGGCGTTTCATCCTCCGGCCGGACTGCTGGGCGTATTGCATGCTGGCCCACCCGTATCGTGTGGTGCCCTCGCTGGTGGTCAGCGCCGTATAGCCTTTGCCCACCCTTTGCATGCCGCGTTTCGAGTTGACGACCTGGTAGATGTCGGCGCCATCGCGGATGGCCTGCGCGTAATTCGCGCCGAAGCGCTTGTCCTGCTCCTCACGGGAGAGGCTTTTGAAACCCTCCATGGGGTCGCTGATCCACCCCTGTTGTTTGGCCATGCCCTGGCTGCAGGGCACGTGGCGGCCGTGGCAGTGCGGGTGGCGCAGGAACCCCTCGTTGAAGCGGAACCACTTGCCGGCCAGCAGCATGCATCGGCCGCAGCAGCTGGCGGACTCGACACGCACGTAGCCGACCTTGGGACGGCTGGTGATGTCCAGTGATTCCGCCTGGCGGGCGGTGTCCATGACCGCCAGAGAGGTAAGCATGACCAGCAGGTTGCGCCCATATTCCAATGCCTCCAACGGGGAGCTGCCGGTGCGTATCGCGTGCAGGGCGGCGAACACGGGGGATTGGAAGTAGGAGGCGATGTCGAGGCCGGACGGAGCCCAGCCTGCGAATGCGTTCGGGTTGGCCAAAGCATGGGGAGTGACGTACACGCCCTGTTCGGCGAGCATCATGCCGCTCGCGTCGATGGCTGTCTCCGCCGACTTGGTTTGGATGGTGGAGAACAGGGTGAGGAAGTCGCGGCTTATCGACTTCCACGACGCCTGGATGTTATTGGCGTCGACCCTGTTCCATGTTCTGCGTGCGGCTCTGTCCGCCGCCAGCTCCAAGGTCGCCAGCCGTTTCTGACTGTAGGCCAGCACCTGAGATTCGACCGCCATCAGCGCCTCCGATCTGCAGGGCACGGTTCAACGATTCGAGTTCGGGGTCGGCCATCTCGTCGGCGCGCATGCGCATGATGCGCTGCACCTCGTCCGAGCTTTGGCCCATCTGCTCCGCGACCCATTGGATCGGGAAGCCGAGCTGCTTGTATTTGAGCATCGCGTCCGCCATCAGGGTTTCGCTGCGATACTGCGGGGTCGCGAACTGCACCTTGGAGTCGGCGATGATGTCCGCCTCGTCCGTGTCGTTTTCGTAGCGCATGGCGATGCTGCAGATGTCGCGGATGGGGGATTTCAGGAAGCTGATGCGTTCGATGGTCTTGGATACGAGGCCGGCTTCGGCGACCTCGTAGCCTGTGGCGGGAACCTCCGCGTTTGTCAGCAGGTAATGGCCGGGGGTGCGTGTTTCGGCGGCGATATGTTCCACGGCCTTCTCGATGACCGGGATGAACACGTTCAGGTTCGAGCTTGACCATTCGCCCAGGTTCACGTTGTCGCCGGTGAACTGGTAGATGCGCTCCAGCACCTGCTTGTCGAGTTCGATGGGCTTTTCGCCGACCTGCTGTCCCTCCTCGTTGTAGACGGGCTCGACGAGCGGGTCTCCGCCGAGGATCACACGAGCGGGCAGCGACGCATAATCGAGAGCGTTGAGCAGGTAGGCCCATACGACGTTGACCGTGTCCTGCATCGATTCGACGTGCGCGATGTCGCTGATCGGCGCATTGTCCAATAGCATCTGGTTGCGGAACTCGCGCAGGGGAATCGTGTCCAGACCGGTGGGCTGAGGGTCATTCATCTTCCAGCCGTACACGTCGGGCGGCACGCGCTGGTCGGTCAGACCGAGCATCTTCTTGCGTTCCATGCTGACCGTCCAGCCGGGCAGCATGAGAGTGCCGTACTCCTTGTCGTCGCCCTGCTGGATGAGGAACCCGGCTGACGGCTGGCCGGTGCGCGCATCGTAGATGACTGCGGCGCTGTCCGGGTGCTCGAACGTGATGCGGGCCCTGCCGTCGACCTGCGTGACCAAAGCGAACGCGCGGCCCGTGGTGGTCATCATCAGCGCGGCTTCCTGAAGTCCGCGTTCGAAGTCGTTGCGGTCGAGGCATTTCATGATGCCGGTGCCGAGCTTCACGTCATCATAAGGGACGAAGCCCTTGAACTTGATGCGTTCCACTGGGGCCTGCGCCACGGGGAGGCACCAGTTGTCGGAGAAGTCGGAGAACCGGTCGCTCATGTAGCGCTTGAATTCCTTGGACGCGAACTTGAGCTTGCCGCGTTTGCCCAAGACGTAATCGGTGTGGGTGCCGATGCTGGGTCGACGGAACTGGATCTTATCGGCCAGTCGGTTCGCCAATGAGGACAGTTCCTGCTGGCTGTAGTCCATCAGTACCTCCTTCTGGTCGATGATCCGGTAAGCATGTAATTGTGTTTGCGAGCGCCCCAGCCGGCGGCTCGCGCGTCGCATGCGGCTTCGTGGGCGAGCACGCTGGTCACGGCGGCGTCTATCTTCCTGTTCTGCTGGGGTTTCGCCAGCCCGTAGCGTTCCAGGGTCTTGGCGACCTTTCGCGCGTTCATCATGTGGGTGCGGGTGACGGGGCAGCCGTCCTGTGTGATGCGATGTGTGGTCAGGTCGGCTTCGAATCGGCGCAATGCCTCGTAGACGGCTCCGATGCGGGAGCTGCCCGACATGCTCCATGGCATGAATTTCTTCGGCCCGTAGGCGCGATCCCATGCTTCTATCTCCGATTCCCATGACAGTTCGTCGCGGAAGCCGGGGTCGCAGTAGGCACGTTCGATTTTGTAGCGGTCGTTGAGTTCCGCCCATGCTGCGGATACCTCGGCGCGGGGGATGCGCCCGCCCCACTGCTTCGGGTTCCAGATGGTCGCACGCCGGTCGGGCCCGTATCGGGGAGTGAATATCAGCCCGTCGAGGGTCTCCATCTTGATGCATGTCCAGTCGTCGTTCTCCGAACCGTCGAAGCCCGCGCATACGCGCGTGCCTTTTGGCGGGTTCGGCAACCAGAGTTCATGCGCCGGCATAGCAGCTCTCCCACAGTCCGTCTTCGAGCCATGCGCCGCCGCCCTGCACCAGACGGTTCCCGAAGAACCGTTCCGCTTGGGTAGGGTCGGTCTTCATCAGCGCCTTGGCTTCCGATTCGATGGAATTAAGGTCGACCCACGGGGAGCCGCGATACACGTATTCGAGCATCTTCAAGCGTTCGGATTTCAGATTGAAGTCCAACGGCCGGCCGTCGCGGTGACGCAATGATTTCGCGAGATCGGGGTTCCGGTAGAACACGAACACGTCGTCCTCGGCGTTCTCGAACACCTGCTGCGCGTAACTGTCCTCGCCCGGATCCCATGCGTTCGTCCACGCATGCGTGCGGCCGCCCATGCCGGCGGCTCCTCGGCGCTGCGTGGTGGCGACCGCTATCATGCCGTTCGATTTCGTGTACAGGCCAGCCTCGTCCTGTTCGGCGTCCGTGATCGGATTGCCCAGACGGGATTTCGCCGAGGCGGTGACCACGTCGATGCGATCCAAGTCCAAGGCGTCGGCCTCGCCTTCGCGCCCCGGCTGCAATATGCGGATGAAGGTGTCCCTCACGCGCATGAGCTCCTTGAGCGGGCCCAGCAGGATCGTCGCCACGAGAGGACGGTAGATGTTGCGTACCTGTTCCTCGGAGTTGGCGGTCAGCTGGATGAGCGGCGACGGATGTCGACGGCCTTTCGGCTCGCCCGGATTGTACGGCCACTCCCAGCCGCACGGACAACCGTTGTCGGCGCAACGGTACATGTCGCCTTCTCGCGCCCAGCCATCGAAGATGGTGGGCCCGCAGCCCTCGGCGGCGGTGAAGAACGCCGTGCATGGCCCCTTGCCCCATTTCTGCGGTCCGACGGTCAGCGTCATGCGGTATTCGAATGCCTGGTTGAGTACCATCGGGTTGTCGACGGTGACTTCCTCGGGCGGCACATATGGGGCGTCCTCGCGGATGCGCCAACGGTTCGCCGCCAGCCAGGACCGGCCGGCCAAGCGGAGGC
>OBXD01000627.1_pt1 | contig 19395 bp, 19 predicted proteins | sample 1495381 | NCBI WGS metagenome assembly OBXD01 (sample SAMEA2580144, study PRJEB22360) | human gut metagenome | biome: human gut; feature: human-associated habitat; material: faeces | place: Denmark | collected 2008/2010 | reverse complement strand
TTGCCTACAACCTCGGGGTCTGTTGCCGGCGGCGTGCGGAGCCGATGAGCGCGACCATTTCGCCGGGCTTGATGTGCAGGCTGACCCGGTCAAGCCCCTTCCCGCCTGAAAACGTTTTGCTGAGAGTATCTATGTGGATCATGTTGAACTCCTCACTTGTCGTTGGGCGCATAGTGGAGGAGCCGTGTGACGCGGGCGTGTCCGCTTTTTGTCGATCGTGGAGAAAAGGAGAGACGGTTGTGCGGAGATTGTGCTACAAAGCAGAAAAAAGTAATAAATCCTAAATAATAACAATATACGCGTCCCAAACGCATACAAAAAATCCCGCTCCGGACAAAACGGAAGCGGGATTGTACATTATCGATTGGCAGTGGAATCTATCGGCAAGAAAGGGATTTCACGGGAAGCGCCGAGCCCTAAAACCATGAAAACGGCCGCGCGCCGGAAGGCGCATTTCCCGTCAGGTAGAGCGCCGGACAAAGGGTTTGAGCAGCGGAGCCGACCAGTACCACTTCACGGCAAGGATCAGCAGAAGGACCGCCGTGCCCGCATAAGCCGTATCCATCCCCCACATGTCATTGAGCAGGTAGGCGAGGATCGGCCCGAGGGCCGCGCCGAGATCCACGGCGAACGAGTACCACATCATAAATACCCTCCCTCCCCGCACGGACGCCGTATCCGAAGCCACGGAATCGGCTATCGTAGTCAGTGACGTCCCCGTGAGCTGGATGCCGATCAACACGGCAAGCCACAGCGGCAGGGGCAAGCGCAAGGCGACGAGCCCGAACACGACCACCCCGAACGCCAGCGAGACCACCATCATGGATCGCCGACCGAAGCGGCGATCGGACAATACGCCGATCCCCGGGGCCAGCCACGGCTCCCACCCCCAGCGGATAGCTTGCAGGACGCCCCCGAGCGTTGCCGCGCCCACGGCCACCCCGTCAAGCAGGGTAACGCTGCTCCCGAAATGGATACGGATGAGCTCGCTGAGCGTGGAGGCGTACAGGCCTTGATAGATAAGCGCCACGACAAGCCCCGTCGCCATGACCCACAGGACCGTGCCGTCCTTCCACAGCCACGTCAAAGACCGCTCCTCGGCTTGCGTTCCGGCCGGGACGCCGCTGTTTCCGCGCGGCACACAGATGAACCCGAGAACAATAGTCGCGGCGGTACACGCGCCGAATAACATGCACGTCACGGAAAAACCGAGCCAGTCCGCGAAAATCCCGCCGAGGAGCATCCCCGCCAGACTGCCGATCCGGTACAGGCCGTTATACAACCCCATGAAATAGCCGCGATTATCGTCGGACGATACATTCAGGATGCAATAGAAGCCGCCAAGCCGCAACAGTGTCCATGCGATACCCCACAGGCAGCGCAGAAGAAGCCAGACGGCAAAGCCGTCCGCAAAGGCGTAACTGAAGGTGGTGATGGTGGCGAGTACCGTGGCGATGAAAATGCCGGTCCGATCACTGATATGGCGGTACAGCCAGCCTACCATCGGATTGAGCGGGAGCCGCACCAGCCGGTTGACCGACAGGATAATCCCCACTTCCCATAAGGAGGACAGCCCGGCCTGAGCGAAACAGATGGGCAGCACGATGTACAGCATCGAGTCACCGATCAAACAGGCCGCCGTGATCAATGAAATAACGATGACCTGCCGAGAAGCGCGTTCTTTCTCCGCCATGTGCCGCCCCTTTCCCTCTTGTCCCGGGCGGTTCCCCTAGGGGAACCTATCATACCGGCATTGTCACAGAATCGTAACGTTGACGTGTTAGAATCCAGTAGCGTTCTTTTTCCCAGACGGCAAACGATATCTTGAGAAGCGCTCCAATCCGCCTCGCCATTTGTCCGCCGTGCTCCCGAAAAATCATCATCCCGCAGGGGACGGCATTCTATTCCAGCCGGGAGCCACAAAAGCATACCTCTGTTTCGCTTTCATGACGGCAGAGCCCGCACTCCGAGGAATGCGGGCCCGTATCGAAGATCCGCTTGCGCGAACCCGTCGTCGTGTTTGCTGTTTAGCCTAACGGATGAAATTCGTGGGTGTCCACGGCTCCCGCACCGGATAGGGCACGGTCCCCTTGGCGGCCTCAATGCACTTGAGCAGCCACGCCATGTTGTCGCCCAGGGTCCGCATGATCTGCAAACCCTCCTTGTCCTGCCTCACTTCCTCCGGCGTATTGCCGTGCACGGAGTTCCAGTACTGCGAGGACACGATGGGCATACAGGAACTGGTTCGCGTTTGGTCCGGGCGACAAAACCCCGCGCTGCCCCCGCCACGGCGGCAGCTGACCACGGCGGCAGCGGGCTTGTAGGCGTAGGCTCCGCTTTTCATATAGAACAGGCGATCCAAGAAAGCGCACAGCGCGCCGTTGGGAGCCGCATAGTAGACGGGCGACCCCACGATAAGGCCATCCGCCGCCTTCAAGAGCCCTGAGCACTCGTTGACCGGATCGTCGTCAAACACGCACAGCCCGGTTTCCCGGCAAGCGCCGCACGCGATACAGCCCCGAATGGGCTTCGAGCCGATGTGCACGATATTCGAGCCGATGCCGTTTTTCTCAAGCTGTCCTGCCACTTCGCTGAGAGCGGTGTAGATGCAGCCCTTCTTGTGCGGGCTGCCGTTGATGAGCAGTACGTTCATAAAAAGCCTCCTTTATCCTTTATTGAGGATGTACATGGAGCAGGAAAAAACCTTCATTCGCTGGAGAAATCGCTCAGAACCTGAAGCAGGGAGCACAGATTGCCCAGTCTGTCATCGCCGAGGTATTCCCTGATTTCCCGTTGCGCCTCTTCCCACAGGGGAAAGGCTTCCTCCAGCTTGGCCTGCCCTTCCGGCGTCAGTTCCACCACCTTCTTCCGGGCATCGTCAGGATGCACGCCAACGGCAACAAACCCCGCCCGCTCCAACAGCCCGATATTCCGGGTCGCCGTGGTCTGATCCATGCACAGCACCTTGCCGATATCCGTGATGAACGGCCGACGCATACAGGCGATCCGTTTCAGCAGCGCAAACTGTGTTCCCCGGATGCCCACGGGACGCAGGCAGCGATCGTAAATCTGCGTAACAACACGCCCGGCTTTGCGGAGCTGCATACAGACGCAGACAGGAGAAGCGTATTCCTTCGTGAGGGACTCCATAGAAACTCCATGTATATGCATGAAAATAGCCCGATCCTGAAAAGCCGTCAATCCTTTGAGAAGCTTCTCAAGGGAAGAATTGAAACTTTCCCGGCAAGGCAAAACTCAAGAACGGCATGGTATGAATGAGAAAATAGAATGTATATTTTCTATTTCTGACTGTTAAACCTAGTGTAGTTGCTAACAATCTTATCAGGTCAAGGCTATTCTCCTCCATTGGAGGAGCCTATGGGTAACTGTCAAAAATCTTTTGGGATAACGATTCGTTTGTTGCGTCTCTCACGAAAATTGAAACAGGAACAATTAGCGGAAAAACCCGGTTTTTCCTTGCGGCACATCAAATCTATCGAACGAGGCCTCAGCGATCCGACTTTATCAACCTTGGAAAAAATAGCTTCTGCATTGTCTCTCCGTGTGAAAGAATTGTTCGCGCTTGAGGAGATTAGGCGCTCTCCGAAAGGCATCGGGAAAGATCTGCTTGCACAGTTGGAAAACTGCAAAGAGAGCGGGCTACTTCGATTCTATGCTTGCAACAAGATTCTTTTGTCCAAGTACAAGTAGGATACCTCGCAAAAAAACGGGCCGACAGATTGCTCTGTCAGCCCGCTTGCTTTCTTATGGTGCCGAAGGGGAGACTCGAACTCCCATGAAGGAACCTTCACTAGACCCTGAACCTAGCGTGTCTACCAATTCCACCACTTCGGCATGGAAGGGAGGTATACCCAAAACATTCAGAGCTGGCAAGCGAAAAAACGCCCTTTCGGAAGAAATTTCAGCAAAAACCACTCTTCCTTCCGTTTTCCCGCCCGACTTCGGTTCAGCGCCACCCCGTAACTGGAGACGCCATCCTCTGAGTCACGGCGAAGACGCCGGACGGGCGGATTGTCCGCCACAGGAGTAAACCTCTTACGATTCCAACGGACTACACAAGAATTTTCTTGAAGAGGATGTTGTTTTCAAGATGGTAGTGCTGCAAGGTATCTTCTTCGATTTCAGTAAGTTTCTTGTACAGTTCTCGGAAGGTATCGCATCCGTCACAGGGGACGCTGTAGTCGTTTGTGGCATGGCGGAGCTTTTTGAGCAGAGTCCCCGCGGCTTCGTGCTCCTCTTCCAGGATATGCACCAGAGCTTGGCAGTGTTCCTTCGCCTCACTGTTGGCGATGGCCGGGAAGAGTTCCGTTTCTTCACGGATCAGGTGCGGTTCCATCTCATGCGACAACTGGCCAAACAGTTTATACACGTCGTACAGCTCGGGATGGCGCCTTCCGTGGGCCTTGAGCACGTTCACAATCAGTTCATGCGCTTCCGGAAGCGCTCCCCACAGATAGCTGTGGTGCTTCGTCAAGATAAACTCCACGAGCCGTTCGGCGCTCATTTCGGAAAAAGGCTCAGCGGGCTTTTCCGTACGGGCGGCAAGCTCATCCAGCGCTTTATAAATATTGCTGTCGACAAGGCGCTGTTCCTTGATGACTTCGCCGAGCAGACGCCCCACCGCCGCAACAGTAGTCGATGCCCGCAGCACGGAATATGGCGGAAGACAGAGGGAAATTCACCACGATGTTGCCAACGGAGTGTTCATGCCATTTATTCTGCATAATAAGCCTCCAATGCTTTGGTATGGAAGGACCGTAGCATGGGGCACGGAAAAAACCTTTTAGTATAAAGGGCTATAATCAAAACAATACCGCCGTTCCAGGCTCACGGCTTCATCATGCAGGCCCGGTGAGCCCCGCGAAGCCTCGCCCGCACCTACGCGCCGCCCCCCGTGGAGACAACAAAAAAGGCGGCCGAAGCCGCCCTGTTCGTGATTTCTTTCTTACGCCTTGGCTTGCTTGATCACCGAAGTGAGGCTGCTGACGAGGCCGGAAATGTTCGCCAGATCCGTGGGCAGGATCATGGTGTTGCCCTCCTTGGCGAGCTTGCCGAACTGTTCCAGATAGTTTTCCGCAACGCGCAGGTTCGCCGCCTGCGTACCGCCCGGCTTTTCCATCTGGTCGGCGACGGTGGCAAGGCCGTCGGCGGTGGCCTGCGCAACCGCCCGGATCAGTACGGCGTCGCCTTCGGCCTGATTTTTCATCGCCTGCAACTTGCCTTCGGATTCGGCGATGGCGGCGGCCTTAGCGCCTTCCGCCATATTGATCCGGGCCTGCATCTCGCCCTCGGACTGCGCGATGAGCGCGCGCTTTTCACGTTCGGCGCGCATCTGCTTTTCCATCGCCTGCATGACCCCGGAAGGCGGCGTGATGTCACGGATCTCGTACCGCAGCACCTTGATGCCCCACGGCGCGGTGGCGGCGTCCAGCGCGGAGATGACTTCCTGATTGATGGTGCTGCGCTCCTCAAAAGTCCTGTCCAATTCCAGCTTGCCGATGGCGGAACGCAAAGCCGTCTGGGCAAGCTGCACGGAACCGAACATGTAATCGCTGATGCCGTAGGCGGATTTCTCGGGGTTCACCACCTGAAGGTAAAGCACGCCGTCGATATCCACGCTCACGTTGTCTTTCGTGATGCAGGTCTGTTTGGGCACGTCCAGAACGTCTTCTTTCAGGGAGCGGCGGTAGGCCACGGCGTCAATGAAGGGGATGAGGATGTGAAAACCCGCGAACAGAACGGCGTGGAACTTGCCGAGCCGCTCGACCACCACCGCCTGCTGGTTCGGCACGACAAGCGCCGTCTTGAACAGGACGAAAATAACCAGCAACGCCAAGAAAACGAAAACCGTCAACGAAGAACCGATCAAATCAAGCATATTATGCTCTCCATGTTTGAATAGCTACGCAGGATTCCGGGAGTTTTCCCCACCGGAAACCACTTCAAGCGTCAGTTCGTCATCGGGGATATGCCCCAAGACACGCACCTGCGCCCCCTCCGGCTGCGCTTCCGGGGACACCGCGCGCCAAAAACTGCCGCCCACCGAAATCTCCCCTACCCCGTTTACCGGAATGGGCCGGGTTACCGTCCCCATTTTCCCGGCGTGCTGATTCGGCAGCCCCACCGACGCGGCATCCGATGAAATCTGCGTCTTTCCTCGAAAGCTGCGGACAAACAACCGACGCAGCGAAAGGAGAAACACAACGGACGAGGCTCCGAAGACGACCACTTCAATGGCCAGATCGTCCACGAACAACGCCGTCACCCCCGCCGCCCACGCGCCAAGGCCGAAAAAAAACAGCACGAACACGGGAGACACCAGCTCCACGGCCAGCAAGATTATGCCCAGAATAAACCACATGGCGGCGACAGACACGGCACCCTCCTCCTTCTTTGAGTACACCCCGCAACGGAACACCCGATGCGGAACCCGCAAACGCTATGCATCCCCCAGAGGAAGCCGCGCGCCGACGCCATAGCCTGTTATGGTCGCCACGGCCACAAGGCCCCCTTCGGCATCGGTTACCCGGACCTCGTATGTGGAAAGCAGCTTTCCCGAACGGAGCACGCGCGCTTCCCCACGCAGGGGCCCCACGCGGCCGGAACGCACAAACGAAATGGAGGTCTGGGCATTCGTGCAGTATAGGCCGTTCGCATTGGAAAGCGCCGCAAACGCCACATCCGCCAGAACGAAAACGGCTCCGTCGTGCACCGCTCCCATGCCGTTGAGCTGGCATCCATGCGGCGGCATCTCGACAAGGCTGTACTCCCTTCCCACGTCCAGCACCTCAATCCCCAACGAGGAGGACACGGGGTCATGCCGTCGAAAATGTGCACGAATCTCTTCCAGCGTCAACATCCTGTCTCCCGGCAATACAAATCATTCGGTCCGCCAGCCCTCGGACGGCGGCACCCATCAGACAACCGATTTTCCATGCTCACGGCGCTCCTGTCAACAGCCCGTGCCCGCCTTCTTTGCGGAATCCGGGCCTTATTCCCCGCCGTATATGACGAAGCGATCCCGCCCGCCCTGCTTCGCGTGGTACAAGGCGACATCAGCCTTGGCATACAGCTCTTCGAACGAATCCCCGTGTTCCGGGGCAATAGCCACGCCGATGCTTACCGAAACCCCGCTGTAACGGGGGTGCGCCATGCGGATGGACCGGATGCGCGCACACAGCTCCTCAGCCTTGCGCTCAATGATTTCCCGGGTTGAGACGCCATACATGAGCGCAATGAACTCATCCCCGCCCAAGCGGCCCACAATGTCGTCCACACGGAAACACGACTCCAGCTCACGTGCGACCAATTGCAGCAGCGTGTCGCCCTCAAGATGCCCCAGCGTATCGTTGACATTCTTGAACCCGTCCAAATCCATGCTGAAGAAGGCAAGCAATCCGTCCCCAGAGGCCGAAGCAGCATACTCGGAAAACCGTTTTTCCACAGCGGACCGGTTATACAGCTTCGTCAGGAAGTCCCGCTCGGACTTATAGACCAATTCAGCCTCGCGCTGCCGCCGTTCCGTGATGTCCGTCAGGTAACCAAAAGCCAGCAGATCCCCGGAGGCCGGATCTTTCAACAGGTTAATGGAGGCGGACACCCAGATGAAGGTGTCGCCGCGCAGCGTGCGGTATTCCAGCGACGTTTCCCCCTGCCCCGCCGCGTACAGCTGCAACAGGGATTCCGTGGCATAGAAACGCAGGACGCCCTGCTGATCTTCGGGGTGTACGGACACCTCCACAGCCTTACGGAACCGTGCGGCGGCTGACGCGTCCGGCTCTTCCACGCCCAGCTCTTCACCATCCGCGTACCGGGACAGCAGCCTGTCCCGCGTCAGGTTCACGGTATAAGACGCTATCGTCTTGGACAGCATGGCCTCCCGGTACCGCTCCTCACGGGCAAAACGGAGCTCGGCTTCCTTCAGTTCGGTAATGTCTTCCTGCGTGCCGAGCGCGGAGTATGGGCGGCCCTCGTCATCGAAAAGATTGGTCAGCGTGACGCGGAACCATCGGCTGCAGCCGTTTCCGGAGCGCATCACCACGGAGGCCGAGGCTTCCCCGGACCGCAATGTCTCCAGGACGCCCTCCATGGCCTTCCTGCTCTCTTCGTCCATGCCGATCTCATCCATCGCTTCGTGCAGCGACGCTTCCGTCAGAGAGGCCCCCTTCCCGGCTATGCGCATGATCCGCCCCGTGGCGTATACATATTCAAACAGCATGTCGTCGGTATGGGAAATGGCGATCAGGAAACGCTCGTTGCTCATGCGGAGCTTCAACTCCGCTTCCTTGGCGTCCGTGATGTCGGTCATGCTGCAATAGAGGCACGCCGCGCCGCGCTGTTCCACCGCAAGGCGCATACGGTGCAGAATCCACCGCACTTCGCCGGAACGCGTCACGATGCGGTATTCGCATTGCAGCGGCTCCGAACCGCATTCCCGCATCAGAGCGGTAAGCCGATCCCGGTCTTCAGGGTACACGACCCCAAGAAACACGTTCTGGAACCTGTCTTCCAGCTCTTCACGCGAATAGCCCGCAAGCTCCAGGCATCCCTGGTTGATATAGAGCATCCGGAAATCATCGCGCGTACACTTTACGATGCCGCCCGGTGAAATGTCGGCCATCGAGTCCCTTTCCTGATTCACGCCCTCCACCTCCCGCCGGGTACGGAAGATGATGAAACTGATAAGCATGGCGCTCATCACAAAAGCAAGGAAAAGTTTGATGGAGAACGACAACGCGCCCCGGTTGATCGGATCGCAGATGTCCTCGGTGACGGCGTCGGGCACGATGGTCACAAGGCGCCAATCGTTGATGCCCAGCGGCGTGATATAGGCCGTGCGCCCGTATCCGCCCACGGAGAACCGGATGAAACCCGACGTCCCGTCACGGAGCATCGTCCTGTGCCCTTCAAAGGTATAGCCGTCCAGCATTACGGCGTTGGCTTCAAACGCTTCCAGCCCGTTTTCACTGCCGCCGATGATGTTCGACGTGTGGCGCGAGGTCGTGACCGACTCGCCGCTGGACGTCAGGATATTGCTGTAGCCGCGCTCGTGGAAGTAGCTCATATCCATGATCCGGGAGAGGATGGCCATATCATACACGCCGGCTACCGCGCCGACGATCTCCCCGTCCCTGATGATGGGCGAATAAAAGAGCAGATTGTCCGGGCCATGCCCGTTACGGATGAAACGCACGTCGTGATTGCCGCGCAGCACGTCCTGGAACCACGGCTCGCCGGGCTCCACGCGGACGGAACCTTCCAAATCGCGGCCTTTCCCATCGGGCGTGAACACGCGGACATCGTGGAAGTCGTAATGGCCCGCCATGTTTTGCAGCAAAGCCGCGGCATCCGGCCCGGTCAGGCGCTCAACCGATGAAAAAAGCTCCGCGAACATGGCCGTATAGGCAATGGCGGCATTCATCCTGATGGAGATGCGGAGATTGGACTGGCGGGCAATCTCTTCAAGATAGGCGTTGTTGACGGCCTGGATACGTTCCCGGTTTTCGCTCCTGAACTCCAGGAAGGAGAGCGCGACCAGAACCGAAAGCGCAAAAATGCCAAGGAGGCACAAAACGTAGACGTTTCTCCCCCGAAAGGTGCGGACCGCTCTCACCATTCCCCTCCGTTGTCTGGCGGATCTCCCCCGGAACCGCCCGTATCACATCCCCACAGCGCCAAGGAAAGCGCCTCTCCCCGGCGCGCTCAGACGCAGTGGGAGCATACCTGCCCAGTCGGCATTTCGCAAATGTTCCCGCCATACTTTTCAACTTTTCCGCCGCCCCGCGCTTCCGGCCACCGGAGGAACGCCGCCATGCCCCTGGGGTTATGGACGCCTCCCTTCCCCTTTTCATCACGTTCAAATCAGGCCGCGCCGCAACCTCTTTTATACCTGCTTCATTTTCACGGCGGATCTCAGGATATCCCCCTATACCGCCGCGCATTTTTCTCCTAAGAACGGAAGCACACCCGCTCAATCCTCCAACGAGGGATCGCCGTCCATGCCCGAGCATCCGCACCACATCCGATCGGAAGCCTACAAATACCGTTTCGACCTCCTCTTCGCTTCACTCCTGTGCACGATCGTCGTCAACATTTTCTTCCCCGAAGACATCTACGACGGCATCGCGCAGACCATCTACCTGCCGATCCAGCTCATCGCGGGGATCACCCTCTTCGATATTCGGCGGAAGGGATACCTCTTGACCCTGTTGCTCTTCCTCGGCGGCCTGCTCATCGTCGGGCGCCTGCTGGACAGCTTCACGCCCCTGAATCTGCGAGAGTATCTTGTATTCGCCTATGTCGTGTTCTTTGGGTGGGTGACGCTCGAACTCTTCCGGCAGATCTACACGGCCCCGCTGGTGGACCGGGAAAGCGTGCTCGCGGCGCTGTGCGGCCTGCTCCTCATCGGCTACTGCGGTTTTTTCGTCTTCGTCGCCGTGGAGTTCCATCAACCGGGCTCGTTTTCCGGGCTCACGCCCGGCGGGCAGGGTTTCCGTGATCTGTTCTATTTCAGCTACGTGACCATCCTGACCATCGGCTACGGCGACATCACGCCCCATACATGGGTCGCCAAGAACGCCACCATCCTCGTGGCCTTGATCGCGTACATGTACTCACTGGTCATCGTCGCCATGATCGTCAATCAATTCGCGGAAAACCGTAAACTGAAGCAGCAGGAAAAAGCCCGCCTTTCCGGAAGCGCCCAGGCAAGGCGCCGGGAGGCGCCCCCTTCCGGGGAGAACGATTGACCGGATGGGCTCAGAGCGTAAAAAAAGCGCCCTTCCCCAATCGGAAGGGCACCCTTATCGCTTACTTCTTCGGCATGAGGGGCCGGACGGTCATCACCGGGCATGGCGCTGCCCGCACCACTTCATGGGCGACGGACCCGAACAGCAGGCGGTCAAACCCCGCCCGCCCGTGCGTGCCCATGACGATGAGGTTGGCACCCTTCTCTTCAGCCAGCTTTACCAGCTCTTCGGAAGGCCGCCCCACAAGAATGACGCCCGTGGCATCCATCCCGGCGAACTGTTCCGCCAAGAGGTCGTTCATGGACTTCTGGATGGTTTCGTTGGGATTGTTCACTTCATTCGGCTGGTTGTTGACGGAAAGATACACATCCTCATACGGCGTGTGAGCCGGGATGACATAGGCAACCAAAATGGAGGCCCCGGTCATGGACGCCATCATCTTCGCATATTCAACGGAAGGGGCAATTGTGTCTTCCAAGTCCACCGCACAGAGAATCTTCTTCACTTCCATAGATGATGCCTCCGTAATGAAGTGATAGGAAACGCCTTTTCCTCTGTCTCCACAATAGCTCTGAACACGCTAAAGTCAAGGTTGTTGGGGCACGCCGCAGTATGGCGGGCCGTCCCCCATCCCGTCGGCTGCATGTCCGGAACCTTCCCCCTTACGCCTTCCCCGCCCGCACCCTTGTGCCCTCTTTGACGCGGAGCCGTTCTCTGCTAAGATTGGACATGGAGGCAACCCTATGGAAACGATTTTTGCCATTCTGACGGTTATCGTATACATCCTGCTCGCCCTTGTGGGCCTTGTGGCCCTCACAATCTGCGTCTTCCTCTGGATGGTATCCACACGGACCAGGCAAGATTCAAAAATATTTCAGGAACGTTTTGACGGCTGGCGCAAGACGCGCGGATAGGTTCGCCCCGAAAGCCCGGCTTTCGGGGCTTTCGTTTCACCCGCTCCCCTGCGGGCCGATCCGGTGCCCGGACACCGCCTTTCAGCAAAACGGCCTCTCCGCCCCTAGCCGCTCCGATCCGGCGGCCATCCCTCGCCCCCGCAACGCTTCCGCCCGGATTATAGTTTACATTTCCTTTTCCCCGCGTATCTTCTCTCGAACCCCCTCTTCGCCCTTCAGGGCTCCTCCCCCCTACTGGTTTTGAACACGAGAAAGATACGATGTCACTTATCGCGCGCATGATCATTCCCATCAGCGTCATTGTGACGCTCGCCACGTCCTTCATCGGATGGAAGGCATACAGCGACGCCCGGGATTCCGTGGCCGAGGCTACCCGCATCCTTGAAATTTCCACGCTCGACGCCGTGGGGCGCGAACTCACCACCGTCATGAACCTCACCCGCCAGCATTTGCTCACAGTGGCGGATCGCATCGCCATCATCGAGCTGCTCCGCAACCCTGATGAATCCCCCGAGGGCGAACGGAGCAAGCTCCTTACCCGTCATTTGCGGCGGGCCGTGCTCGACTTCCCAAGCATCGACGGGCTGGCCGTCCTCAATAGCAGGGGGACCGTGATCGCCAGCGTCAATCCGGGCGAGAACGCCACCAGCCGGAAAACCTCATCCTATTTCCACAAGGCGCTGCAAGGCGCACAAACCCTCGACGGTCCGCTTGTCCTTCCCTATACGCAGGAAAAGGCGTTCATCATCTCCACCCCCATCTATGACAGGGGCAAAGTATCCGGCGTGCTCGTCGGCGCGATCAACATGGAGCACCTCACGCGCCTTATCGTCGATCCCGTCACCCTCAACGGCATGGGGTACGTTTTCGTCTGCACGCCGGGCGGCTCGGTCATCATGCACAGGGACCGTAACAAGATGTTCGCCGACAATGTCTCCGAACAGCGCTTCATCAAGGAAGCCACCGCGGACAAAGATCGGTTTCTGGAATACAGGAACCCGCAGGGGCAGATCATGTACAGCGCCTATACGGCCCTGCCCAACGGGTGGATCATTGTGGCCGCCGCATCCAAGGAAGCCATGCTCGCCGGGGTACGCAACCTCCGCAGCGACATCATCCTGAGCTGCGCGGGCGCGCTGCTGCTCGTCACCCTGCTCATCTACCTCATCCTGCGTAAAGTCACCGGTGTCCTTCAAGAGGGGGTGGAGTTCGCCGAGCGCGTAGCCTCGGGCGATCTCGATCGTTCCCTAAACATCCGGCGCGAGGATGAACTCGGCAAGCTGGCCCGCGCCCTCAACACGATGGTCCAGCGGCTCAAGGCAAGCTTCAGCATAGCGGAAGAACGGGCACGGGAGGCCGAAGAGGCCAGCGCCCGGGCGACTGAAACCTCGCAGGAGCTTGAAGCCGTCATCAACGGCGTCAGAGGCGGGGTGGCGCGGCTCGAACTCACGGACAACCTCCGTGTGCTCTGGGCAAACGCCGGTTTTTACGCGCTTGCCGGGAGAAGCCACGCGGAATATGAGCAGGACGTGCACGACGAAGCCCTGCTTGTGGTGCACCCCGACGACCGGGCACACCTGCTCGGCGCGTTCCGTTCCAGCCTCGCAAGCAACATCCCGGTGCATACCGAATACCGCATCCTGCGCAGGGACGGCGGTGTCGTCTGGATCTATCTCCAAGCCAGCCTCGTGGGACACCGCGACGGCGTGCCCGTATTTCAGGGCGTGTTCGTGGACGTCAGCAAGCAGAAAAACACCATGCGGGCATTGGAGCTGGAACAGCAGCGGAACCGCATCGTCGCGGAGTTGACCAACGACATCATCTTCGAATACGACTACGACACCGACGAGATGACGTGCTCGGAACGCTACGAAACCATTTTCCATAAGCCCCGGGTCATCCCTGATTACAGGCGGCATCAGGACAACCTGCTCAACATGCTCCTGCCCGAGGACGCGAAAACGCTTCAGGAGGCCTATCGCCGCATTGAGCAGGGGGTCGATTCCTATGCCCTCACCCTCCGCCTGCTTCAGCCGGAAGCAGGCTATCAGTGGTACTCGATCCGCTTCCGCAGCATCCGTGACGAAACCGGGCGCGCCATCAAGCTCATCGGGCAGCTCACGAACATCCACCACCAGAAGCTCGAGGAAGACCGCCTCCGCCACGAAGCAAGCACGGATCTGCTCACGCAGATCTACAACAAGATCACTACGGAACACCTTGTCTCCCTTGAGTTGCAGGAGGGGAGGAACCACGCGCTCATCGTTGTGGATCTCGACAAGTTCAAATACGCAAACGATACGTTCGGGCACTTGTTCGGGGACTCGGTGATCAAGGCGGTGGCGGCTACCCTGCGCGCGACGTTCCGCGCCACGGACATCGTCGGGCGCACGGGCGGGGACGAATTCGTCGTGCTCGCCAAGGACATTTCCCTTTCCGATGGGCTCGAAACCCTCAAAGCCAAATGCAGGCGGCTCTCCGTCGAGCTCGCCCATGTCTCCCTCGGGCAGGATTATGTCATCTCGGCAAGCATCGGCATCAGCCTGTTCCCGCGTGACGGCAAGACCTACGCCGAACTGTTCGCCAAGGCCGACGCCGCCTTGTACCAGATCAAAAACACCGGGCGCGGTCACTTCGCCGTGTACGGGGAAATGCCAGAAACGGAAACAAAGGCCCTGCCCTCGGGTGGCAAAGGGATGCCTCTCATGCCCCGAGGGCCACGAAACGACGCCTAGCGTTACCACCGCACTCCGGAATATCCATAAACAGGCAAAGGCCCCTTCCCGTTCGACAACGGAAAGGGGCCTTTGCCTGTGCGCGATCGGCTTGCATTCACAGAAAGCAACCAGTGTGAGTCCACAGACGGTGCAAACACACACGCATCAGGCTCCCCGCAAGGAGCCCCAAAAGCGGGAGTAACTGTGTGCCGGAAGAAATGACTTCGGGGACGGAGATGATGCCGTTGGTGTTAGTGATGCCGTCGCCAATCTGAGAGTCAGTGATAACTGACGACCAAGGCGACCACGTACCATTTTTATTTTTCTTTCTTGTGAATATACGGCCTGTGGAACCCATCGGTATCGTATATCTTGTAGATTTTCTCAGCGGGCTTCGCAGTCTTGATGCGCGTATCTGTCAGGGACATTGTTGCCCCAAAAAAATGTGAGCTGCAATGGTTCCAATCGAGAAAACATGAGCGCATTTGAGCACGGGAAAAGGACAAAAGAAGAACTCCCGTGAGCACTTATGAGCACTCACGGGAGTTCTTGAGAAGTCTTTCTGGTGGAGATGAGGGGGATTGAACCCCTGGCCTCAGCGATGCGAACGCTGCGCTCTCCCAGCTGAGCTACATCCCCAAAGGTCGCCATAGCAACGGGAATCTCTATACGGGATCCCCCTTACGCTGTCAAGCAAAACGGCCCAGGGCATCCGTATTTTTCCCTTTGCGAGAAATGAGCGGGGCTTTCCCAAACGCCGCCTCCATCGTATGCCCCTCAATCCCGTGAACATCCCAAAGGGAACACGGCTGGCGAAGCGCTCCGAAAGCGTCTTCCCGTCATGCTTCCCGATGGCGCCGTTATCCGCGCAATTCGCGCTGCATATCCCGGGTCTCGGCACGGCGCTTCAGTTCCACGCGGTGATCGTGCAGCTTGCGGCCCCGTCCAAGAGCCAACTCCACCTTGATCTTCCCGTACTTGAGATACAGCTTCGACGGAACCACGGTCAGGCCCTTCTGTTCCACTTTCGCGGCAAACGACGCGATTTCCTGTGCGTGCATCAGCAGTTTGCGGGGCCTGTCCGCGTTTTGCTCCACGTACCCGGCATTCGTATACGGGGCAATGTGCAGGCCGATCAGCCACGCTTCGCCGCGCCTGAACTCCACATAGCTGTCCGTAAAGTTCACCTGCCCGGCACGAAGGCTTTTCACCTCGGGCCCGGTCAAGGAAATACCCGCTTCAATGGTTTCCAGATATTCATAAATATGACGGGCTTTACGGTTATCCCCAATAAGGGGGCCGCCCGATTTCTTGGCGCTCATAGCTTACCTCCTTGCGGACAGCAGCGCGTAAATGCTCTTGACCGTCCATCCGGCCGTCCGGGTCTGCACCCGGCGCGCAACGTCCCGGGGCGAACCGCCCAGTTCCCGCTCCTCGGCGATGAGGCGAAACACCTCTTCCCTGTCCGTCACGCCTCCGGCCTCCGCCGGTCCGACCACCACCGTGATCTCGCCAAGCAACTCAACGCCCGCCGGGACGCCGTCCTCCAGCCGCCCGAGAAGGTATTCCTCATGCGTTTTGGTCAGTTCGCGGGCAATGCAAAGTTCCCGTGGGCCGAGCACGGCATGGGCAACAGAGAGCGTTTCGCTCAATCGGTCCTTACGTTCAAAGAAGATAAGCGTCAATGCCAGATTGGCAAAGGGCGCCAGCGTCTTTTCCTGATCCGAGCGGCTACGGGGAAGGAACCCCAAAAACGCGAACGGCTGCGGCGCGATGCCGCTCCCGGCGAGCGCCGTCACGGGCGCACTCGGCCCCGGAACCACCGATACGGGAATCCCCGCCGCGCGGCAGGCCCGGACCAGCCGGTAGCCGGGGTCAGCCACCAACGGCAGCCCGGCGTCGGAAATAAGCGCAAGCGTCCGGCCTCCATTCAACAGGCCCAGCACTTCGTCCAGCTTGCTCTCTTCGTTATGGTCATGAAAACTCATGAACCGCTTGGCTTTCACCCCACAGCGCTGGCACAGCAGCCCCGCCCGGCGGGTATCTTCCGCAAGGACCATATCCGCGCCTTCCAGCACTTCCCGCGCACGGGGAGAAAGATCACCAGGGTTGCCAAGCGGCGTCGCCACTACCCATAATTTCGGAGATGTCAAAGACATGGCGGTAATAATCCAGTTCGAAGGTTGCGCCCGCGTCACGGACGCAGACAAGATCGAATCGGCAGGGAACATCCCATTCCCCGCTTGCGGACAAGTAGGCTCGGGCGGCTTTGACCACGCTGCGGCATTTGGCGGGCGTCATGCTCGCCTCGGGCGAAGCAAGGCTCCCCTTGCCGCGCAGACGGACTTCGACAAAAACCAGTTCGTCCCCGTCCCGGCAGACAAGATCCAGTTCATACGAACCGTTGCGCCAATTGCGGGCGAGTATCCGCATCCCGGCCTTTTCCAGCCAATCCGCGGCGGCATCCTCTCCGGCGCGCCCCTTTTCCTGCCGCAAGGTCACAAAAGCGAGCCCTGCCGCGCCGTCTGCCGTTCGGGCAAAACGCCCCGGAACGTCTTCCGGTGCATGGGGCACGGCCCAAGCTCGCGCAGGGCGGCAAAATGCTCTTTGGAACCGTAGCCCTTGTGCTTGGCAAAACCATAGCCGGGATAGCGGTGGTCGAGCTTATCCATGAGCATGTCACGGAATGTTTTGGCGATGATGGACGCCGCCGAAATGACCGGGACCAGCGCGTCGCCGTCCACAATGGATTTCTGGCGCGGGGACGCTGGCCAGCACGCCGCGCGCTGCCGGAACAGCGGCTCGCTTTTGTGGGCCCGCGCCCCCCCCCCCCCCCCCCTGCCGGAACAGCGGCTCGGGGATCGTCTGGTTGCCGTCTATGAGCAACCCTTTGGGCCGGACTTTCAACACGCTGGCGGCGTGGCACATGGCCTTGAGCGTCGCCTGCAAAATATTAATGCGATCGATTTCGGGAGGCCAGACGACGCCAAGCCCCCAAGCCAGCGCCACGGCCCCGATCTCGGCGGCCAGGCCGTCCCGGCGGGTAGGCGACAACACCTTGGAGTCCGCAAGGCCGGGAATAACCGCGCCTTCGGGCAAAATCACCGCCGCCGCAACCACGGGACCGGCAAGGCAGCCCCGCCCGGCTTCATCGATCCCGGCAACCGCCGAAACGGGTATGCCGGGGAACCAGTCGCCCGGCTTCGCGGAAGGGCACAGAAGCAGCTCTTCCTGCACGGATACGGATTTTTTGCGGCCAGCCATACACTCTCCGTAACAAAAGACCAAAAAGGGAAAAAGGGATCTTTGCAGGAAAGATCCCTTTTTCCAGAACGCCCGTCGCCGGGCGGGAAACGCCTCACTGCGGGGAAAAACTCCCCTCTTCCCTGATGGGGAACTAGTAGCGCTTCTTGGGCTTGATGCGGGCAGCCTTACCCTTGAGATCGCGGAGGTAGTACAGACGGCTGCGGCGCACGGAACCTTCGGTCACCAGCTCGATGTGGTCGATGAAGGGGGAGTGCAGGGGGAAGATACGTTCCACGCCCACGCCGTCGGAGACCTTACGAACGGTCACGGTAGCGCCCACGGTGCCGCGGTGCATACGGATCACGTTGCCCTGGAACACCTGGATACGTTCCTTTTCACCTTCGACGATACGGAAGTGCACTTTCACGGCGTCGCCGGGCTTGAAAGCGGGAATATCAAGGCGCATCTGTTCGCGTTCGATCTTTTCGATGATGGTCATGTCCTTCTCCTCAAAGAAGTCGTTGCCCCGTCTGACGGGCAACCTGAAGTTATGTCGCTTCGTTTGTCGGTGACTCCCGAAACGGGCTGTCGCTTGCGCTCTCTCGCCCCGTCGCCGGGGGAGGTATCAACACAGAGCATTGCACCGTACCGCAAAGGCGCGGCCGTGAAGAGGCTCTAACAGCAGTCGCCGAGCACCCGATCAAGGGTAATGGCGACCGCCCCACGCACCGGGAGATGGTTGTACGCATCCATCCACCGCAGCGGCCTCAGTATACTGTCGCAGGCATCCAGAATCTCCGGGGCCATCCCGTGCCCTGTCCCGAAAAGGAGCAGGACCGGACGGTCCACAAGCAGATCCCGCACAGCCTGAGGCGTCATGACGCCGTTGTCCCGCGCGCTGGTTCCCAGCAGAACCGGGCGCTGTCCCGTGCGTGCTTCCACAAGATCAATGGCTCCCTGCACATCGGAAGCCATACGGACGAGGCTGAACGCTTCGGCGCGATCCGGGTTGGAGACGCCGCCGGGCCCTTCCGTCCAATGGCGGACCAGCGTTTCCAGAATGGTCTGCTGATCCTTCAAGGGGGTTACAACCGTGAAACTCCCCAGTCCATATGTGCGAGAACACCGTGCTATATCGTGAACGTCGAGGTTTGTCAAAGAGGTTGCGCCGGTTTTGCGATCGCCAAGGAAAACGGGATAATGCACCAGCGCACAATGGAGGTTGCGGCCAAGGCGGAGCCGTCCAGCGGCCTCCACCGTTTCCCGCAGGTACTCCATGTCGTCCGACGTCAGCGGCGCCCCGTCCAGCATGTCGGGCCGGACCCGCAGCGTCGTCCGCAGCGACTGCTCGCGCCGCCACTTGGCAATACGGCCATGATCGCCCGAACGCAGCACATCCGGCACGGGCACATCCTCAAAGACTTCGGGCCGCGTGAAGTGCGGATACTCCAGCAGGCCCGCCGAAAAACTTTCGTCGTCTCCGGATTCCTCTTTTCCCATGAAGCCGGGGATGAGCCTGGTCGCGGCCTCCACCAGCATCATGGCGGCGGCCTCCCCGCCGTTGAGCACTGCCTCGCCCACGCTGACCTGCTCGACCGGCAAAATGTCCATGAGCCGGGCGTCGATGCCTTCATACCGGCCGCACACCAGCGTCAGCGTCTCTTCCCGCGCCAGCTCGCGGGCCAGCGACTGCGTGAGCGGCTTACCGGCGGCGGCGAGCATGATGATCCGCCCCGCTCCGCCCCGCTC
>OBXD01000616.1_pt1 | contig 19710 bp, 25 predicted proteins | sample 1495381 | NCBI WGS metagenome assembly OBXD01 (sample SAMEA2580144, study PRJEB22360) | human gut metagenome | biome: human gut; feature: human-associated habitat; material: faeces | place: Denmark | collected 2008/2010 | reverse complement strand
AGGGGTATGGATTTGTGTGAAGATTTTCCCTTGTGGTTTTTTTTATTTGTGTATTATTTTTTTGTGTTCTGTGTGGTCCTTGACGTTTTGTTTTGTTCATGCCTCTATTATATTTTTTTTACGCCTGCATGTCAACTTTTTTTATTTTCGGGCGTGTCGTTTTTTTATTGACGCTGTGTCAATGGTTGTATATGCAACAATCTGCGTCCGGCTAAGTTACGGTTACGTAACCGTAGCTTACTTACCGTCCGGCCGGTAACTGTCTTTTATTTTTTTGCCTTGTTTTGTTTTTGGGCGTGCTGCCCGTTTGTTTGTGTTATGGTGTAGTTATCCGCTTCGAGGGAAAGGAAAAATAAAATGTGGTATTTTAATATCACCGAAAACGGTTTTCAGGTATTCGAGATTCTGCCCGATTGCGTGAAGCCTAGTGGCATGTTTCATACAGTGTCGTTGAAAGCGTCGTTAGATGGCGTGTTGTCTCATGTTCGTAGCGCTTATGTTGGGCGTAATGTGAGTGTGGATATTGATAATGCCACGTTTGATCTTGACGGCACAATGGTTGGCATGGTCAAAGTTTCGCTTGTTTGATTGGAGGTTAAATACGGTGACTACCAGACACACACGGTTCAATCCAAGAAGACTACATCCTTTAACCTGGACTCAATCACATCAAACTTCTGAAAGGTAATATGAAATACATAAGCCTTTTTAGCGGTATCGAAGCCGCGAGCGTCGCGTGGAAGCCATTAGGCTGGGAGCCTATAGCATTCTGCGAATTTGATAAAACACCCTCAAAAGTCCTAGCAAAAAACTTTCCGGACATTCCCAATCTGGGAGACGTCACCAAAGTAGATTGGAGTAAATACCATGGAACAGCTAACATTGTGGTCGGAGGAAGCCCATGCCAAGCATTTTCAATCGCAGGCGCACGAAAAGGGCTTAATGATCTGCGCGGCCAGCTCATGCTCGAATATCTCCGAGCTTGCGCAGAAATTGACCCGGAGTGGATTATCTGGGAGAACGTTCCAGGTGTACTCTCTTCCAATGGTGGCAGAGACTTTGCAACATTGCTTAATTCCGTTTCAAAACTCTGGGGTGCTCGCGGGGGTGGGGGGGGCATGGCGAGTGCTTGACGCTCAATACTTCGGAGTACCCCAACGACGTAAAAGAATCTACCTTGTCATCAATACTCACGATTGGAGACGTGCCGTCGACGTGCTTTATGACAGTGCAAGCTTGCAGGGGGATACTTGCAAGGCTGGACAAAAGGCCGAAGCTCTCCGAGCCAGCAGGCTTGAGAGACGTTTGTCAGGAAGCAATAAAGTCCAATGTCGCATAGACACACAGTCTTCTGCGCCAACAATGAGCGACGCTTGCCCGACATTGCTTCGCCATAATCGCAATGACCCGCCCTACGTTTGGGGTGGCGGGTATCCTTTCAGGCGTCTTACTGCTGAAGAGTGCGAAGCGCTCCAGGGTTTCCCGCCTGGATGGACTGACTGTCTAAGGTACCGTGAGCGAATCGGCGTGTTAGGTAATTCCATGGCCGTGCCGGTTATGCGTTGGCTAGGTAGAAGACTTGAAAACATATCAAAGGAAGCAAAATGAACATGGAATGGCATTATTTTACTGTTGTTGACACGTTCACGGGGTTAGATCGTCGTTTTCGGCGGTGTGAGCATCCATGTGACTACTGCGGTGTGGACTACCGTTTTGCAATATTTGATCTAGACCGTGGCCGTTGGGTGCCTTTTATGGATTTTATCGACGTAGACGACGGAATTGCTTATTGTCATGGCATTGATTTTCAAGAGCTTAGTCGGGCTTTTAACAGTGGACCGTGGTGTTATGATGATTGATATGGCTATAGTTGTTGGCTTGTTTGCGATCATGCTGATTGCTGCGGGTGCTGAAGCGTTTTCTGAAGCTCCGCGTGATATGCGTGACGCAATGTGTTTTCTGGTCATGCTGATTGTGTGCGTGGCTATCGTATTGGGTTTTGTAGTGAAAAGGTTTTGAAATGTGTAGGAATGATATGAATGTTGCCGTGTTTGCGTCGCCGTTTGTGGGCGGTGGTGTGCGCCTGTGGTATTGTCCTCACGGTCAACGGTATGAACTGAGGTATGCTGTCCAGTTTTGTACACCGTGCGGAGGTGTATGTGGCGGGTCGGCCTTGTGTGCGTATGATGCTGGGGATGGATCTCAGGTGGTTGATTTGATGCTGGATGCTATCGATATTGCCAATACCCCACTACTGGATAGGGATTGATATGTATTTTCGTGGTTGGATACATTCGTGGCTGTGCGGCACGTGCCCGGACGCTGATAGTTATTGGCGTTTGCGCGCGTTTTGGGCTGGGAGACAGCATAAGCGGAGCGCCACTAATCCTCCGAAACGTTGCCCTGATCGGCGGTTGTGGGAGGTCATGTGGCTGTATGGGGATAGTGATCCTGTTGATGGATTGGAGTTTTAGGCATGTATAGTACTTTCGTGGCTATCGCATACTTGAGGGATGCGCGCAAGCCGCCTATCGAGATCGGTTACGCGTCCTCATACAAGGATGCGGCGGATTTGATTAAACGGTGGGCGGCTATCCGGTCTCATACGGAGAATATCAGTTATTTTCACGTTGAGGAGCGATATTATGTTTAGGCGTGGTGATGATAGGCGGCCTATTTACCGTATGCGTGACTTTGACGATGCGATCATGGAGTCTCCTCGTATTGTCAAGGCCACGCGTGGACATACTCGTGAGCTGAATCTGAAACGGTATGACGTTGGATATGGTGACTATGAGTCGTGTTGCCGTGCCGTCAATATGTTGTGCGAGTTGTGGCGTGAAGCACCTAGTGAGTGGTTTACGCAAGCGGTGATTACTGTGTCTCAGATTGCGGGCGGTCTGAGTATGGGGGACGGGCTCGCCGCCGCAATGTCTCGCACGTATGACGTGGAATATTTGGACGGTTCCATCAATCCGCCTAATTTGATTGCCTGGTGCGCGGTCTGCGCGGTCAAGGGTGCTACGTCGTATGACTGTTGCACGGTTTTTGATAGTCCTCAAGCGGAAAATCTCATTATCGCCGTGTTTAAAAATTTTGACAGACTGGACACGACACGATATAATGACGTAGAATTGCAAAAAATCTTACTGCAAGGGAGGTAAGAATTGGCTAGAACCAAAACCGAAATTTTCCGCACGCGCGTCTATGCCGTGCTGAAAGGCATGGAATTGGTGGACGGCGACTTCATGGGAGCGGAGCACGTTATCGACGGACGCCTTAAGGACGCTCGCGCATATTCAATCCGTGCGAAGAGATTGTTTCCGAATTTTATTCCGCGTTCCATCAACATTTTTTCGCAAAAAGTCTCAATGAATGAGGAAACGTTCTACAAATATGCTACCTTTGAGGAACCTCAAGAATGGAATCCAGAAGAGCACACAAAAAATAGACACGCCGACGTTGAAAATAACGAAGACGTGTGATATAAAAAGATTTTAGGCGCAAGCCTGAAAAAATAAAATAACAATAATCTAGGAAAGGTTAAACAATGGAAAACACTAATACCGCACTCGTCGCGTTCAACACCGAGAACACCGAACTCGGCACCGTCCAACACTTCATCGACACAAGCACTCGCGAAGGCAAGATTAAGCTCTACTCGGCATTGCAGAACGCCGAAAAGCTTGACGAACACCTCAACGAGCCGCTGAACATGACGAACGCAGTCGCCCAGGCCGTGCAGGTGACCGACGATCAGACGGGCGAAATCTCCAACACCGTGCGCGTCATTATCGTGACCGACGATAATAAGGCGTACGCGGCCACCTCCCCCACTCTCGCGGCGGGACTGAACACTATGTTCGGTATCTTCGGCACGCCGAACATGTGGACGGAACCGCTGTGCATCAAGGTGGTTGAACGTCGTTCCCGTCGTGGCTTCAAGTTTTTCAGCATCGAGCCGGTGGACGAGGAAACCAAGTGAGCTTGCTATAATAACTGAGTAGCGTTCATCTATAGGGGGCACCCAATCTTGGGTGCTCTCGCCATCTTAAGGACTGTGCCATATGTCTCGGAAGCAAAAGCATGTCAAGGCACGTCAGGCCGCGCAAGCACGCGCCGCCCGTAATATCAAACAGCTTGGCGCTTACTCCCGCTCGAATCTCGCCAAAACCGCGGACCAACAACTAGTCAACATCGCCAAAACTTTAGGCAAAGAGTGGGAACGGCAGAAGAGGCAGGCCATAGCGGAAGCGAAAGCAACCTCCTACCATGCCAGTGCCGTGGAAAAGCCCACGAAGAAAGACTACATGTTTGCACAGCGCACACCCATCACTAACGCGCAGATTGACGCGGAGCCGGTGGCGAAGCGACGTAAACTCTTGCGTCAGCAGCAGCGGAAAATCAATGCGGCACGGCGCAAGATCAATGAATGGAATAAGGCTCAGGCCGTGCCCGCGAAAAGCGTGTACGACCAACGCGTTGCTGAAATCACCGGAACCACCGGTGAGGGTTTCGGACGTAATCAGATCATTCCATCGAAGCTCACTGATTTTCTGCAAATGACCAACGTGTTGAGTGACGAAGCGTTCGTGCGCTCCCAACTGGAAAGCGGGCGTCGTAACGAACTGCTTGAGCAAATGCATGATGCCGCCGAAATACTAGGGTTGCGCACCAAACGAAAAAGCAAACCGTCCAAAAACCGGAAGACAAGCAAACAGACTAAAGAATTGTATGGTGATCATGATTGGCCGTCCTATATGAGTCGGGGGCGTTATGAGGTGTTCGAGAAGATCTTGGCAACCACGCTCGGCTCGAAACGGCTGAAACGATTCCGTCAACTCTCAGCCGCACAAAAACGTGCGGTCATCGAGCAGACGGACGCACCCAGAATCGTGTTCGACTGGACGGTATATGACCCAGTTCGGCACGGGTTTACTTCAGTGTTCCGTGACAACAGCGAGGGCTATCAGCGATCCCGCAAGCAGTTTGACAGGTGGTTGGCGGAAGCTGGCGCACTGGAAAAGTAGCGGACGGCAAATAAAGGATAGTTATACCATGACCAGGCAAGACAATCGAGTTGGATTGTGGTGCGCGGATAACGTCATACGCTTTACGGACGGAACCGTCTTGCGTGACGTCACCGCGCCTAAGAGTCTTTTGGCGTACATAATGACGGGCGGCAAACTCACCGTCTACGTGACTAGTCCCGAACTGCTTGACCCATTTATAGCGCACGTCGTACACGCATTGCCCCACAACGAACACAACTCTAACTTGAGCTGGGACGCCATCATCTCAAAAAAGGGGAAGTTTTTCAGCTTCACGGCACGTATCGACCGTGAGAACTCGGCACGTTTTTTCGATATATCGAATCTGTTGCGTGAGAATTGCCGTCTCTCCATGCCTGACATGCAATTGCTCAACATTCTGCGCGAATACGATAACCGTGGTTTGTGTAAGATAACGGCGGGTGGCGCGAGTATGGAGGCGTTCGCGTCCGGCGAGTGGAAGTGGTTTTACGACAAATTTCCACAGCTCGAACCGGAGGATAAAAAATCGTTGCATGACGCCTATATCGGCGGTTTCATGGTCGCAAGAGAGGGGGCATACGGCAAGGCTATTGACGTTGACTGCAACTCAATGTATCCGAGCATTTTGCGGGACGAGTGGTTGCCGTGGGGCGAACCGGAACCGTACGAAGGCGCATACAGTCAAGATGATGACATGCCATTGCATTGCGATGAACTCACGTTTCGTGCGGAACTCAAGCCAAACGGCTACCCATTTCTACTTGATAATCGCAGTATATACGGACTGAACCGTCTCACCTCAACCCGTGGATATGTCACGCGCGTCTTGACCGACATTGACCAACAATTGCTTTATGAAAACTATGACGTGAGCATATATAGGCATGTACGCGGATGGAAATTCCGACGCTCCAAAGGTTTCTTCCGTTCGTTCATCGATGAATGGGGGGAGTTGAAACAACGGACGACGGGCGAGAAACGGCAGATGGCGAAACTGATCATGAACGCCCTGGTCGGCAAAATGGCGAGTCTGCCCAAGGGTTCTGTCATGCTCCCCTTCTCCAAAGACGGCATAACATTGGACTGGGATGTCGCCCAGCGCGAGGGATCGAATCTGAAAACCGACTATCTGCCAGTGCCCGTGTGGGTCAACGCTTATGCACGCCGCAAGCTTATGGACGTGTGCCATGCGAACGCCGATCGGCTATTGTACGCGAATACGGACGGTTGTATTTTGAGCGGTTGGGAGCCGGTGAAATCATGCGACATACACCCGACCGAACTAGGCAAGTGGAAAATCGCCGCACGATACGAAAAACTGACTATCCTGGGTATGAACCGGTATCAGGGATGGAGGGAAGACGGAGAGGTTGACGTATGTATGGCCGGAAACATGTTTTCCCAGCCCATCCCCTACGAGAAGTTTAGGCATGGAACGCAAGTCATGGATGATTACGGAACAATGGTCATGCTATAATACTTGTGTCTTCCTGAGCGTCGATTTTCGACTGGGAGCAACATGAGTCGGACTGCCACGGCTGAGAATGCCGCCGACCGTGAACATCACTATCGTGGCGGTAGTGCCCTACGATTTTCAACCCGCGCTCACATAAGACAGTTTCGACCCCGCGTGATTGCGGGGTCATTTTATTTTCTTGCGACATGATATAATTTTAGCGGAACTATTGCCAATTGTTAGGAGTTTGTATGGCAGACCCAGATAATGACGGAGAGGAAACCACTACTCCGCCGCCGACCGAAGAGGAACGGCAGACTGAAACCGTAGATGATGAAGTAAAGCCGAAAGAACCCGAACCGGATCCGGAGCCGAAGCAGGAGCCGGACGTTTCCGCTCGACTTGACGCGATCGAAAAGGAATTGGCCGGACTGAAAGCCATGATGGACACGCTCGGCTACAATGACCCCGCACCGTCCGACAATGACAATGATGGCGACGGCGACAATGATGGCGAGTCCATCGAAGATTTGTTCGACTAAAACAGAAAGGTATAAGTAATGTCCAATATTCGACCATTGGCGGGCAAGGGTGACGTTGAGATCTTCAACGCCGTCCGCAACGCCACCAGCCCCCAGTTCCAGACCCGTATCCCATCGGCAACGCAAGGCAATATTCGGAACGCCGTGGACACCATGCGCAACTTCCCCTACCTTCGCGACGAATTTACTGGAGTGTTGATTCAGCGACTGATCGGCCTCTATATCCAGCACGCCGACTGGGATGACCCGCTCAAGCTGATCGGCTCACCGCGCACCCTCAAGCGCTACGGCTCCACTTACGAGCAGGCCGCCGTTGGCCTGGTCAAGGCACGCACCCGCAATTTCAATAAAGAGTACTTAGGCGACGACGTGTACGGGCGTTATTCGCTCCCGACCGCAAGCGTATTCCACCCGCTCACGTTCGACCACTATTACCCCGTCACCATCCCGGAAGACGCCTTGCTTACGGCATTCGACGGCGAAAGCGGCATGTCGGACTACATCGCTGAAATCATGAACGCGCCTATCCTCTCGGATAGGAATGATATGTATCTCATGAAGACGCAGACATTCGCGGAATACGCTCGTAAGGGTGGTTTCTACCGTGTGCATACCCCGGACGTTGGCAAGGCCGACTCGACCGAAGCGGACGCGAAGGGACTACTGCGCCTCATCCAGCAGATGGCGAACGAGCTGAAGGCGTCGCCAATGAGCGCCATGCCCCGATATAACGCCATGAGTTGGGTGACCCCGTGGCGCGATAGTGAAGCCATCCTCTTCGCGACCCCGCAGGTGATCGCCGCGCTCAATGTCGAAGCATTGGCCGCCGCGTTCAACATTGATAAAGTCAATGTTCCGTATCGTATCATTCCGATTCCTGAGGATATGTTCGGTATCGGCGGAGAGGGCGGCAAGGTTCAGGCAGTGCTGACCACGGAAGACTTTTTCTTCTGCTGGGATGAAATGCTGGAAACCACCAATTCTCCCGTGAACCCGATTGACGGCACGCGCAATATCTTCTATAAGCATCGTGGCAGCATCACCCCTAATCCTTTTGCTAACGCGATTCTGTTCTGGACGGGTGAGGGCTCCAATGAGTCCGTGACTCTGCCGGATACGCTCACCACCTCCACGCCGACGTTCGAGTTGAAGGTGCAGAAGTACGGTCAGCCGGCCATCACTCCGCAGAACGTGTCGCGTGGAGACTTGGTGCAAGTGGTGTCCACCATCACGAGCGCCAACGAGGAAACGGCGACATTCCAGCCAAAGGGTATCAAGTATGCCGTCGAGGGCGCCACCTCCCAGTTCACGACCATTGATAACGACGGTATCCTTCGTTGTGGTTTGGATGAAACCGCCGAAACGCTTAAGGTCACCGCGCAGGCCACCTACATCAATCCGGCAACGCCTGAAATCGACCAGACCGTTTCCGCCGCGCTCGATGTGCCGGTGGTCGGCACTTGGCTTGGCGGTTGGAAAGCCGGCGCCATCGAGTCTCTTGAGATCCAAGGCGAAAAGTCGGTCAAAGTGAACGGCCATGTGGCTCTTAAAGCGATCGCCACCAAGACGGACGGCAACACCGCTGACGTCACCAATCTCGCCACGTGGACGGTGGACGCCCACGCGACCGTCACCCCTAACGGAATGCTGACCGGAACCACAGCGGGCACCGCCAACGTCACTGTGAAGTTTGCGGGAGCTGTCGGAACGGCAAAGGTCACCGTCACCGCATAGCGATGATAACTAGCCGGTAAAATAGGTGTGGATAGACTTTTATCCACACCTATTATTTTTTAGGAGAACTTTTATGAGCGCGAACGACTTGCCTATAAACTTCAGCTATGCGAAATGGACACCAAACACACGATTCAAACTCTGCAACGTCCCGTGGGACATGGGCTACAGGGATATAGTCAGATGGAGCGAGCAAGCTCAAAGAGATTATTTCGACCGATTGGACGGTATCGAGTTCACCGACTGCACTATGGCTAAATATGGCCTTCCGGTACGACTGCCGGTGCCGTTCGCGCAAGCGTCGAAATACAATTATCTGATCGCGACGAACGACTATGATTTCGACACCCCCCGCAGTTGGTATTATTTCATCCAAACATGCGACTATGTGAACGCACACACCACTCAGCTCAATATCCAGCTGGACGTGTGGCAGTCGTTTCAGCACGATATCCAGCTTGGCAACGCCTATGTGGAAAGAGGCCATGTGGGGGTTGCGAACGAGAACGCCTGGAAAGACTATGGGAAAACGTATCTGGATCTTCCCGAAGGACTCGACACCGGCAAATGCACCGTACTCACCAACGAAGCATGGAAACCACTCATGGATATTGGCGCTCATGATGGCGTGAAATATACATCCTACGGGCTGATCATCGTAAGCACCACCGATCTTGAAGCCGATACCGGTACGAAAGATAATCCGGTGGTCAACACGGCAACGGGTAGCGCGTTCGAGAGTCAGCTTAATGGCACATCCATGTACTATTTGGATACGCCCGCCGATATTGTCACATTCTTCACCGAAGGCATGAGCGCACCATGGGTCACTCAGGGAATTTGCGGCATCTATGCCGTGCCGCATCTGCCGCAAGCGTTATTGGACGGTCAGCCGAAAAAAACGGAACTTTTCGGACATTCCGTAGGTTTTATTGGCAATTGTTGGGAACTACGCAAGAGAAACGACAATAGCAACGCCCGCTACACGGACATCATCAACTTGAAGAATTTCCGCGACACTTTCCAGTTGCCGGAACGCTACAAGTATCTGAAAAAGTTCCTTACAGCGCCATATGCCTATATCGAATGCTCGTGCCTGAACGGCACCGTGATCACATACGAGCCGGAACAAATACCTTCTGCCGATCTGATTATCCGCGAGTCATGGAATTACGCGCCACCGTCTCCGCGCCTGAATTTCTACGCGCGCGGATATCATGCGGGAAACCTTGGCGAACGTCAGCCATTGACGGACGGCAAAGGGTTGCCGATCGATACGGGCGAAATGCTCAACGCGTCCTTTGGCATAACCAATTTCCCAACATTCATGGCCGTCAACAACGGCTCGGCTTTGGCGCTTGCGAACAGCGCGTACACGCGCCAATACGCACAGCAGAGCGCGGATTGGAGTTTCCAGAAAACCCAGATGGGCATCAATAACGCCTACGCTCAAGCCCAGCTCGGCACACAGTACGCGAGTGAGCAAAACCGTCTTGGAACGTCGAACCGCAACGCCATGAACGCGATCAGCAACCAGTCTGCACAGATGGGTACCGATCTGACGTTGAAGAATCTCGGATTCAATAACCAGATGGCACAGTTGAACACGATCGGCAGTGGTGTGGCGAACGCGGTCGGCTCAGCCGCCACGGGCAATATTGGTGGTGTGGCCGGAGCCATCGCGGGCACCGCTATCGGCGCGTGGACAAACCAAATGACTTACGACAACAACGTATCGACCGCTAACCAACAATTGGCGAACACGCAAACCACGAACAATGCATCGACTTCCCAGGCTAACGCCTACAGTCTCGCGCAGACCAATCTGTCTAATCAGCAGACTATGCAGCTCGCGGACATGAACAAGCAATTGGCGCAGGCCACGGCGCAAGGCGACTACGAGAACACTATCGCCGGTATCAACGCGCAGGTGCAACAGACCCAAACCGTACCACCCACCACGTCCGGCGCGTTAGGCGGTGACGCTTTCAATCTCGCGAACGGTTTGATTGGCGTGCTGGTACGGTTCCGGCAGATACCACCGGCCGCCATGCAAGCCATTGGCGAAGTGTGGTTAAGGTACGGATACTATGTGCAACGCTTCATGAAATTGCCTGGAAATCTCATGGCAATGAGCAATTTCACCTATTGGAAACTGCACGAATTGTACGTGCGTTCGAGCACGTGCCCCGAAGAGTACCGACTGACAGTGAAGGGAATTTTCGAGAGTGGCGTGACGGTGTGGACTGATCCTGATAAGATCGGCGTCACCGATTATGCGGATAACGTGCCATTGGCCGGTATCGCATACTAGATATAATGGAGAGAGTTATATAGCTCTCTCCATTATTTATATTAAGGACGGTGACCATGAGCAAGCGCAATAACGCGCGCAAGGCCGCTCACTGGGATAATCAGAGCGTGCTCGGATCCATGTGGGGCAATTTGAACCTGCCTGAAATGCGGCAGTCATTACGCATCAACCAATATATGAAATTGATTGAAATGCTGGCCGTAAGCCGTTTCAAATGGATTAACCTACCCCCGTACATTGATGAAAGATATTTGGAACTGACTCTATTCGAGAACGGTTTGGCGCTCTTTTTCCCCGACAAACGTAAGGGGGTGCATCGTTTCATGGTCACGTCTGGCAATATCGGCGGAGTCAACAACTACAATAATCCGACATCATTCCAACCGGTTGCCACGAACTACTCCCACCCGCAGATCGGGAGCAAGGAATGCGTGCCGATCTGGGACAACCAATTACGTTGCACCATGATTGACGTCATGTGGAATTACGCCACACGACTCGCTATCGCAGACCGCGCTTTGGACGTGAATTTGGACAATATTTCGGTGCCGTTGATTATCGCCACGTCCGAAACCAACAAATTGACCGCCCAAAATTTGATGAAGGCTCGTGAAGACGGCGACCCGTACATTTACACGTACGATAGCGCTGACATTACTGGCATGTTCCAGACGTTCCCGAACGTCACCCCGTTTTTGGCGGATAAGATCATCACGACGAAGACGCAGATCTGGAACGAGCTCGTGAACTATCTTGGTATCGACAATTCAACCACCGAGAAGAAAGAAAGGTTGCTTGAGTCGGAAGTGACGGCTGGAAACAGTCGTACGAACGTGTTCCGCCTGAGCTACTTGAAGGCGCGTCAGCAGGCGTGCGACACGATCAACCGGTTGTGGCCGCAAATGGCCGACTCCGGGAAGCCGATCGGTATCGAGTGGAATGACACCACGTCCGGTGGTCTATTGGACGTTGACGGAAACAAGGAAGAGGAATAAATATGGTGCAGGACTTGAGCATGTACGCCATCAAAGACAGCATGGCGGATTACACGTTGACGCTTGGCAATCTCATCGATCGTGGTTTCGATACGGATGAAAAACTGCATTTGAGCGCCCGATATTATCCGATTTTCGACGAAAACTATAGGGCGAAATTGAACGAGAAAATCGTGGCGCACTACGCATTGCGTGAAATCGGTAGCGAAACGCCGCAAATGTTCATATTTTATTTGGGGCGTACCATGCGGGAGCAGATGGACTATTTCAACCAGCTCTATATGTCCGCCCAGCGCGAGTTCGACCCCTTTATTACGTCCGACATTAAGCAGTCGATGGACTCTACCAGTGTTAACGAGTCCAGCGGAAAATCGAGCGGCACACAGTCTAACGAGTCTACGGCTAACAGCACGTCCGACACTACCGCCGACAATTCCAGCATGACGTTCAATTCGGAGTTCCCGCAGACCCGTATCGACGATTTTCGCAAGTACGCCACCACCGCAAGCCAGACGGATTCAACCGGCAACACGCATACGGCAACCCAGCAGGACAGCACGGCCACCGCATCCAGTACCAGCAACACGGATTACGCGCATTCGTCTGATAAAGGAAACAGCACGTCACACACGTTCGGTACCAGTGGTTCGCAGTCACAGCTGTTGCAGGATTGGCGTAACACCATGCTCAATATCGACATGATGGTCATTAACTCGCTCGAAGACCTCTTTTTAGGTATGTGGGGCAGTGGCGACAACATGACCAACGTGCCACAGCTTTACAGCACGAGTCTTGCCTACAATCTCGGTCACTAGAGTATACTTGACTTGAGACAGATTGGAGGATATATGGACGGAATCAACATGTGCGCCGCCCCCTTGGATATCGACCCGCGGCAACGGTATTTCACCACCGTGCAACCGTTCTCGTACCGCGACACGTTGACCGTATTAGGATACGTGCAGGAGGTGGCCGAGCATCTCGACCAGCTCGGGGAACAGCTCGACAATCTCGCCAAGGACGAGAACGCGGACGTCGAAGCCATCAAGCAGCTGATAGCCGGTTTCAACGAGCAGTTCGAGCGCATCAATGAAACCCTGGATGACTTGGAAAGGCAGGTCGGACAATACGAAGACAGTGCCCTTACCTATAATCCGACACGTGGCAAGTACGAGGACTCGAAAAACACTAATCGTGACATGTACCGCGAATTGGCCGTGTTCGGCGCGCGGGTTAATCAGATGGCTACCGTAACCACGGCTCAGGCGGCACAGCATGATTGCATCACTTGGGCGGTGTTAGGCAACCGTGAGATTTTCGGCAACGAAGAACCGCGGGTAACGCCCCGACCTCAGAATCAGCCGCCGACACCGCCACCGACATCACCGGAAAAAGGATATATCCCAGTCGACAGAGTCACGTCACCGGGAACCCAAGCGACATATTTCATCGTCCATGAAAAGAAGGGGGAATGATGGATATTAAAAAAACGATAAGCTCGATAACCGTTCATGGGGCGACTTTCGAAGGCCGCGACTTTAAAACCCAGCTTAATATCGCGCTCGATGAAGTATGCTCTCAAGCGGGGTTCGACGTGCAAAAGGATCCAGACGGCACGAACGTGAGGGCAACACTACCGGGGGGGACAGTGTTGTCCATAAACGACATTCCAACGGGTTCAGCATCAAACTCGTTGGCGGATCAGGTCATTCTCGTGTGGAGTGAACAACTCAAAGTCGCGTACATCGCATTTCTCAACTCGCTTGTAAATGGGGAAAACCCCACCAAAGCCGGGACGATAGTCACGGACGGGGTGACCGATTTTTATTCATGCGGGAACTGCATCTACATCAGAGAGGAAGAAAAATGAATGAAAATGACGAAAACCGCGACATGTACGAGCACACCACAACCTACGGACTACCTCTCTACACCGACGATACCCCGTCCGATCTGCGCGACGGATATAATCGGGCAATGGTGATGATCGACCGACTCATACACCAACTCGAAACCCTCATCCGCGAAACCAAAGGGGCAAACCAATGAGCACCATCTACGACAAAACCGACAATTACGGGCTGAATCTTTACGGCGACAGCGACCCCGCTGATTTGCGCGACGGATATAACGGCTCCATGCGCACCATTGATTCCACGCTCGAAACGCATCTTAATCGCATCGAAGCCGTGGAGTCGCGTGAAACACACGATGAGGAAGTGGTCAAGGCGCTGCTTGGAGAAAACACGGTGGACAACGCCACCACGGCGAAAAACAAATGGGATAAAGCAGGAGTGGACGCCACCGCCGCCACTACCGCCGCTACCGCGGCCGCAGGCAAGGCAGACAATAACAGCGCCATTCTCGCCGCGCTCGGCGCGGACACCGCCGCGCACGCCACCGACGCGAAAACCAAGTGGGACAAAGCGGGAGTGGACGCCACCACCGCAATCAGCAAGGCCGACTCGAACAAAACCATCCTCACCGCGCTAGGGGCCGACACCACCGCGCACGCCACCGCAAACAGGACGAAGTGGGATAAAAACACTACGGACATCACCACACTATCCACTTCGGTGGGCAATAATTCCGCGCAGATTGCGCAGATTCTGGAAAAACTGGGGCAAGCGCAATATGAGGACGGATATTTAGTGACGTTTGGTGACTCGTACGCCGACAGCACGCAAAGGGAGCATACGTGGTCATACCAATTGTCCACCATGTTTCCGAAATTGCAGTGGAAAAACTATGCGAAGAGCGGTGCCGGTTTTAACGTGTCCGGCATTCCGACGTTTGCCCAGCAGGTTGCTAATTGCGTGGCCGATACCAGTGTGGACAAAAACAAGATCAAGGTCGCCGTATGCGCCGGTGGACGTAACGACATCCTGGACTACAACACCGGACTAACCAAGGCGCGTGACGTAGTTGTGGCAATGGAAACGGCGTTTCCGAACGCGATCATCGTGATCGCCCCAATGCTCTTCGACCATGCCACTCTCGACGAAGGCGGAATGAGGAAATATTACGCACTGCTCAACGGTGCGATCACCGCCGCGACCGGAAACCGTCGCGTCGTGGTGGCGGACAGCGCCTACGTTTGGTGCAAGGGCGAAGACAGTTGGTTCCCGTCGGGAGACATTCACCCTAACGAGACTGGAGCCAAATCTATCGCAAAATATCTCTACACGGCGTGCCGGGACAGCTATCGCGGCCGACATGCGTACGCCGTCTCCATGTTCGGCTCCATGCCGGTGGAGTTCACTCTGCAAAACGGAGTTGTCACGGTAGACGGACAGGGCGATATTCCATCAATCGGAGAGGGCAAGGGTGGAACCATGGCGAAATGGGCGCATCCACGTCACAATATTTGGGCGTGGATAGTCACAGGTGGTTCCACCAACACTCCGCGGCTGGGGTTCATTCAGCCAGACGGAATCTGGGGAGTATATAATCCGACTGTATCCGACCAAGGGCATGCGAGTTTCATGGCATCCTACGCCGCTTAGTCTCCGATAATCCACACATAGCCATGCCACTATAATGGTGGCATGGCTATTACTTTTGAAGATTGGATTAGGCAGACGCAAGGCCGCTACTGGGATATGGACGGCGCATACGGGGCGCAATGCTGGGACCTATGGGCGAAATATTCCATGGATATGTACGGCATGAGTATCCAGGATTGCATAACCCCCACCGGTTATGCGGGCGGCTTATATACCGCATACCCCGTGTCAGCACGGTGCGAACAAGTGTACGAACGCATTCCAGCCAATGGGTACTCGCCCGTAGCGGGAGACGTGGCCATATGGGGATATAGCACGTATACTCCCTATACGCACGTGGCGATAGTCGCGGCAGATGGCGTAAAAGACGAGCAAATCTACGTTATCACACAAAACCCCGACGCCAGCGCGTTGAAATGGTTCCCCACCACCGGACTATTAGGCTACTTGCATCCCCGTACCATGCCGAAACCGGACGTGGACAATCCGACCGGCAACAACAACCAGGGCAACCCCGACACGTCACGCGGGGGAGCGTGGATACACTGGCAGGGCGACAACCTCTACTTGCACGAGACCGACAATGCCGGGACGCGGACACGGATCTTTTACCGTACTACTGCCAATAATTTTTCGGAAAAAGCGTCACAATCCCAGCCGTCCGACTCGCAAGGACAGGGGCACCCGTCCAGCTCGGTCAGTACGGAAAACTCGTACGCGCTCTATGTGGTCGGCACGGTTGAGTCCGGTTTGCGCTGGGATGCAGTCGAAGCCGCCAATTTGCAAGGTATCGGCATTGCGCAATGGAGTTTCGAACGCCGCCTGCAAGTGCTCAACGCCATGAAAACCGCCGACCCAACCGGATATGAGGCATTCAAAACCGCCGCGCCTGAAATAGCCGCGCTCATGGAGTCGGGCGGCACGTTCAAACGTTCCCTCACCTCAGTGGAGGCGGCCGCGTTCAGAACGTGGGCGGCACGTAGTGAGTCGCGTGACGGACAGCGCAAACAGTTCGCGGAAGACTACGCAGACTACCCCAAAGAGTATAGCGACACGAAAATGCAGATTCTTTGGGTGACGGCATATCACCAGTCACCGGCGAACGCGTTGAAGGTGCCGAAGGCGTCGAACCTCGAACAGCTCAAAAACAACATTCTGAGCACGTTCCCGTTCGGCCCGTATACGACACGGTATAATCAGGCATATTCGCTATTGAGTGTGTGGGATGGCAAGTCTAATCCGCCAGCGTTCTAAAGTGTGGTATACTTGATAATGGCGGTGGTTATGTGATGACCTTTCCCTTTTGAACGGCCGCCAGATGATAGGTTGGTGGAGGGCGTGCGAGTCATGGCGCACGCCCTCCACTAGTTTCAGGAGGTTTGCAATCATGACATTGCAGACGCTTGACGAAAACGATTATTACGATCTGCATAATCTGTTGACGCGAAACGCTCCATGGAATTTCATAATCGGCGCGCGTGGTCTGGGCAAAACGTTCGCCGCGAAACGATACGGAATCAAGGAATACATCAAGCACGGCCATGAGTTCATTTATTTGCGCCGCACAGATGTGGAACAACACCGTAAGGAAACGTTCTTCAAGGACATTCAAGAGTTCTTCCCCTCCTACGAATTTCGCGTGAATGGTGAAAAAGGGCAATTGCATAAGACGTCATGGGACGAGAAGGATTGGCGGACATGCTGTTATTTCGTCGCGCTCTCGCAAGCGGGCGGGCTCAAGTCGGTCGCCTATCCGAAAGTGCATCTTATTATTTTCGACGAGATCTTCCCCGACAATTTACGCTTTCTGAGCAACGAAGTGAACAGTTTCAGCGAGTTTTACAATACTGTTGACCGTTGGCAGGATAGAACAAAAGTTCTATTCCTCTCTAACGCAGTACAAAAGGCTAACCCGTATTTCGCGAAATACCGACTCGACATTGGTTCCCAGCAAGCCAACCAGCAACAATACAAGTTGTATTGCGGTGGGTTCGTATGTCTCGAACTGGCCGACTATGGCGGATTCAGTGCGAAAGTCGCACAATCCAAGTTCGGCAGATTCTTGGAACAATACGACAGCGACTACGCAGATTACGCGATCAGAAACAAATTCCGCGATGAATCAGACACATTGCTAGCGCCTATACCTAGCGATGGCGAACTCTCATACGTGCTGGACACTACCGACTATGCACGTTTCGGCGTATGGGTTTCCGTGTCCGAACGCGACGGACATGTTTCACAATATGTTTCACGGCGCATACCCAAAGACAACAATCGCCCCGTCTACACGTTAGACCCGAACCATGTTGACGAAAAAACATGGTACGTCAAAAAATCGGATGATATCATAAGACGACTCACCACCGGATATCGACTGGGGAAAATACGGTTCGACGACTCACAAACAAAAGCCGACTTTGGTTTGATCATAGGAGAATTACTAGGAAAGTAAGGAAACAATCAATGACAATGACGACAACGGACATATGGTGTATATTCGCAGTAATATTCTTCATCATTGTGGACTACGTGACAGGCATTGCAAAAGCCATCTTAAACGACACGCTCAGCTCCCAGAAAATGCGGCAAGGCTTATGGCACAAGTTCGCCTATCTCATGCTCACCTTGGTAGCCTATTTCGTGGACATGATTAACTTACATGTAGATCTTGGACTGCCGGTCAGCGTGTTCGTCTGCACCGTAGGCGGCATCAGCCTCATCGAACTTACGTCCATCCTGGAAAACATTACCGCCATCAACCCCGAACTAGCAGACGCACCATTCATGAGCGTATTCGCAAACACCAATACCCCCAAACATAGGAAGGAAAACTAACATGAACATTCAAGAATGGATGAACAACGTTAACGGCAAAGTAGTAGACATGGACGGCGCATACGGCGGGCAATGCTGGGACCTATGGAGCAACTACGCCCGCAACGTATACGGCATCCCAGCCGCCGACACCAACACCGTAGACGGATACGCCGCAAGCGTCTACACTGCACGATACGACCGCTCCCGCGCTCTACAGAACACGTTTAGCCGAGAAGCAGGCAACTACACGCCGGTTTACGGTGACGTGGCCTTCTGGAACGGCAACGGCATGAACCACGTAGCCATCGTAGTACGAGACAACGGCAACGGAACCCTGGAAACCATGTCACAGAACCCAAACAAAGCCGGATACGTGACCCTCACTAAGAACGGTATTATCGGCTACTTTCACCCACGCTCAACAAGCGCCCCAGCGCCAGCACCGGCAAACAATAACGCAACAATCATTCCAGGAACCTACAAAGTAAACGTAGACGTGCTCAACGTACGCTCGGCGCCGTCAACCTCAGCACAAGTCGTAGCCCAATACCACTACGGACAGACAGTCAACCTATCCGAAGGCGGTGTGATCGCAGACGGATACATTTGGGCACACTACATAGGCTATTCAGGCAAAACCCGATACGTAGCACTCGCACCCGCAGACAAGTCAATGTGGTATCTCGTATTCGCCTAAATTGACAGCATAAAAAAGCCCCTAGGTTAATAACCTAGGGGCTTTACTTTATCTCTCACGCCTCCTCAAACGCTTCAATAAAATCATCAGACGGGAACGAATCACAATCGGCATATTCCTCAATGGTCATACCATTGACCAAAGCCACATGATGCAGATCCTCAACAATCGCATCAATATCGAAGCCATCGAGCTGCTGATCGCTGTTCAGGATGTAATCCTCGACGTAATCCTTGATGATGCTATCGTTAATCATTTTATTTTTCCTTTCCCTCGAAGCGGATAACTACACCATAACACAAACAAACGGGCAGCACGCCCAAAAACAAAACAAGGCAAAAAAATAAAAGACAGTTACCGGCCGGACGGTAAGTAAGCTACGGTTACGTAACCGTAACTTAGCCGGACGCAGATTGTTGCATATACAACCATTGACACAGCGTCAATAAAAAAACGACACGCCCGAAAATAAAAAAAGTTGACATGCAGGCGTAAAAAAAATATAATAGAGGCATGAACAAAACAAAACGTCAAGGACCACACAGAACACAAAAAAATAATACACAAATAAAAAAAACCACAAGGGAAAATCTTCACACAAATCCATACCCCT
>OBXD01000612.1_pt1 | contig 19784 bp, 19 predicted proteins | sample 1495381 | NCBI WGS metagenome assembly OBXD01 (sample SAMEA2580144, study PRJEB22360) | human gut metagenome | biome: human gut; feature: human-associated habitat; material: faeces | place: Denmark | collected 2008/2010 | reverse complement strand
AAAGCAAGGTGTTTCGGTTTACCGAAACATAACCTTGCTCTCCTAAATTGCACCGCTTGCCATTGGTACGCCTTGCCTGTTCTCCTGACTACAACCGTCTGCCCCTTTTTCTTTTTTCACCGGGAGATTGTTTGTTTTTCTCTTCCTGCTTCGGTTGCTTGGCAGACTGTGTTTGCTTCTCCGGCAGACTGGACTTTTGGCATAAGTAGTCGTTCAAGTCCTTGTGTCTGCTGTATAGGTGTGAGGCATCACGCACACGCCAGCCGTATTCCTTTTGTATGGCTTGGGTGGCTTTACGCCCGGCTTTGTCATTATCCAAAAGGCAGTGTATCTTTTCGTACTCGCCTAACGGGTATAATGCTTTATCCACATTGGCGGTCGAGTTCAGGATGATGTAATCCTGCCAGTCGATACAAGGATAAGCCGGGCTGTTCTTATGCCGGATAGTCAGGAAAGAAAGGTAGTCCATAAACCCCTCGAAAACGAAACAGGCATCGTTCTTCTTTTCTGCAAACTGTATGCGTGTGATGTCTTTGGGAGAGGTGCAGCCCTTGTAGCCGGGATTGCGGAGTTCGTACCCTCCGGCATCGTTCTTGAAAGCGAGCGCAAAAAGCGGCTTTCCGTTTACACGGTAATACATTTCCTGCACATAATCCGCTGCCACTTCGGGCGTAATGCCCCGGCTTTTCAGATAATTAATGAGTGCCGGATTCTGTAACGGCTGGATTTTACGGATTTCTATCGGGCTAGCTGGTCGCTTCCTTTCCTCCCTTGCCGGATTCCTTTCGGTGATATTTTTCCCTTGAAAAGAAAAAGTATCGGTGGAGTAATACCCCTGTTCTAGTCGGCTGATAGCCCCGTAAGCATTGCATCCGTACTGTTTCATCACAAGGTCGATGAGCGAGCCGCCTTCACCCGTTCCAAAGTCGCACCAAAGGTTTACACCGTAATCCACCTTGAAACTGGGCGTATCATCCTGCCGTAACGGGCTGTGGTACATACCATAATAAAGTTTATCCACTACGGGCAGGATGTCCAATGATTCTAAATAGTCCTTGATACTTATGCTGTTAGCTTCCTGATAAGTCATAATCTTTGTTTTTTAGATGTTGGATGATTGCAGTGAGGCAGTAAGAAGAAAAGATACGGACTTACTGCATTTAATCCTTTTTCTTTCAATGGATTATCTCTTATGCAGTAAGATAAGTAAGTTATTCCTATATAAAAAGAGAGAAAACTATCCATGCTGGCATCTGCCTTTTCTTTTTCTCAAATTTTCCGAAAGTTCCGGGTTTTATCTTACTGCTACTGCGTCTATTGTAAATGATTGATAATCAATTATTGATAAGTATGTGTTAATTCTTTGTATTCTAATTGTTTGCGTATATTTGTTACTTGTATCGGGTAACAAACCGGCAACAAAAATAAAAGAAAACCCGTAAACGCTGTTGGTAGTAACAAAGAACTGTAACAAACCTTGTTAAACCAGCGTTTCGGGTTTTCGGTGCAAAGATAACGAATTAACCTATTTAGGCAATAGAAAACAGCTATAAAATTTAGATTATAGGCTTTTTGGCTGCTTGTCGCATCTGTGAAACCTGGGCGACCGCTTTGCTCATTACCGGCATTTGGGCCATACCAGGCGCAGCAGATCTAAGCAGCTGGCGTTTCTTGTTCTTGTCTGTGGTACTGTCTACCTCTCTGCGTAATCGTGCGCGCGCAGCCGGTGTAAGCTCGCGGCAGCTTGTCTGTAGTCCTGGTTCGTTACCCATAGACGACAAACATAAAACTTCTGGACTGTCTGTTTTAGGAAATTTTCGCATAATTCTACGTTTTAAGGTTTATAATCTTCTTAAATTTGCTGAAATTAACACAGTATCGCCGCCCTCTACTGGCGCCTGGTTTTCTTCCTTGCGCCACTCGTTTACTGTGTATACGCCGGCAGCGATCGTCTGGGCGATATACTTAACTTTGCTATTCAGGTCGCAGGCATATAAGCCGCGTCGGTCGAATTGTATTTTACGCTTACAGCAAAGCGACGGCGCCACTATTTTACGCTGTAGCTCGTTTTCGATCCTGCGTAAAATAGGATTTAGGCTATTACTTAAAAACGCTACGTTTGTAAGCTCTGCGGTCTTGTAGTTCTCAGCCGTTGCGTCATATACCAGCTGCGGCGGTACGTTGAAAAAGCGGCAGATCTCGCATACGGTAAACTTTCGCGTTTCCAAAAACTGCATATCCGTACTACTTATCGAAATAGCGCTAAACTGTACCTGGCCAGGCAGTGATACGATACGCTCGCCGTTTCTAAACCTGGCGTCCAAATCGTCGGCTGTTTTCTGTAACTCATTGTCCTGGTACTCCCCAAAACCGCGTACGCTTTTATCATTTCCGACAATTCCGCGGACGTTGCCGCCGTTCTTAAAACGGTTTAGGGTTTCGTCGTCGCCAGCTGCTGCAATCTCGACGCACTGGCGGGCAAATGCCAGCGTAGAAATACCGTTTTTACCGCCCCTGGTATAGTTCTTAATATGTATTACTTCGTCCTCTGCAAACGTGCCTATTAGCCCGTTTGTGGCGTCTGTAACCGTATAGCTGTCGTTTATTGTATCGTGCGCTACGGATCCAGGCGTACAAAGTATAAGGCGCGAAAAATCCATACTTCCGGCGTCGTACTGCGGTATGATATACGCGTTACCGTGCAGCAGCATATATCTAACTACCTGGGCCCAGAAATCAAAAGCGTTCATATTTTCGTTAGGCTGCACAGCTAACAGATAATGCAGGCGCGCGTCTGTGTCTGTCCTAAATACGCCGTTACGTTCTTTAAGGTATTGCAGCGGCAAATTTGCTACGCTGTTACTTAGGATCTCGACGCAGCGATATACTGCGGCTATATTAAGCGGTGCAGCTCCGTACTGGGGCAGCAGTGAAACTGCCCCAGCGCGCGGATTATATCCGGCCGCTGCTGTATTGGTTTTTGAGTTCTCGCGCTTAAATCGGTCTATTAGTTTATCTAAAAATCCCATATCGTTTTATCCGTTACGTCGTCTTATGTTATTTTCTTTTTCAATAATGCCTACAAGTTCGCGGCCCTTGATCCTAAAATTAACGTCTCCGGATCCGTAACCCTGCGACGGCGCTAACATACTGCGTAACTTATCCAGTGGCGCTATTACTTCGGGGTTTCCAGACGCGCCGGCATATTCGCCCACCATCGCCAAAGTAGGCCCCGAAACTATACCGCCGTCTGCAAATTTAGGTATAGACTTCATCGCAGCCACTATAGCGGCTAAAACGATAGCGCCCACGCCTGCCAATCCTAAGGCAATACCCACAAACGGTATAGACGCGTACGCTGCCATAGCTCCCGAAGCAGCGGCGGATACGTTAGCGTTAGTTTCAGTGCTTTTTACAGCTGTTTTTGCCGTAGATGCTGCTATTTCCTGGGCGGATCCTGTTACCGCTGTGGTTGTGGCTATAGCGGTTGCCGCTGCTTCTCCTTGCTTTGCAGCTGTAAGCATATTTGTTACCCCAGTCAAAGCGCTGATTACTTGTATTACGGTTTGGAAACCTTGATATAGTCCTAAAAAGCCGTCTACGATACCTACTACTGCCTGCCACGCGCTGCCGTTTCCTTTCAGTGCCTCGGTAATGCTTTCTACGCTGCTGGCCATACCCTTGATAGCCCCCCAGCCGCTTTTAAGCGATTTACCTACAGACGTGCCCGTTTTCTCTGCCTCTCGCCCTGCGTTCTTAATCGCGTCTGCCTTGGCGTTCCACGCGTCTATCTGCTGGTTAATGGCTGCGGCGGTTTGCAGCTGCTTGTTTAGTATCTCGATATTATCGCTAATATCCTTTATGGTGCTTGCGTCATCTTTCCACAGCGGGCCGTTATCTACGGCTTTGCCCGCGTTCTTAATCGCGTCCGCTTTGGCGTTCCACGCGTCTATCTGCTGGTTAATGGCTGCGGCTTCCTCGGCGGTAGCATCTTGCAGTTTGGCTTGCAGTATCTCGATATTTTCGCCTATCTCGCGCAGGGTGGCTGCGTCCTCCCTCCACAGTGGCGTATTATCGTCCGCTGCCTTGCCCGCGTTCTCGATAGCATCAGCCTTTGCCTGCCATCCTGCTATCTGCTGGTTAATGGCTGCGGCTTCCTCCACGCTGGCGGTTTGCAGCTTGGCGCGCAGCACCTCGATATTATCGTTTATGCCCTTTAGGGTGGTGGCCGCTTCGTCATATACCGGGCTGGCCGCTTTCGGTGTCTTGGGTGTAGCCGCCTTGGGCGTGCTGCCAGCGTTCGCGTACTTCTTCTGCGTTTCGCCTAAATCAATCGCCGGGGCTGCTTTCGGTTTTGATACGTTTACGGCTACCTCTACTTTCTTGCCTCCCAGCCCCAGTATGTTTTTAAGCCACTCCCACGCCTCTTTGCACTTCTCTACCAGCCACTCGAAAGCCTTTGCCAAACCGTTCATAATGGCATTAGCCAGCGGCTTGATAGCCTCCCAAACGCCATCTACGATTTTGCGGAAACTCTCGCAGTTATTGTAGGCAGCTGTAATAGCAGCAACTAAACCGCCAACTGCTGTAATGATTAAGCCGATAGGGTTAGCGGTCAGTATCATATTTAACACTACCTGCGCTGCTTTCCACGCGTTTGTAGCGATAGTAACCACTTTCTGCGCAGCCGCTACAGCCAGCGTAGCCACCTTGTTTTTGATAGTGGCCGCGGTGGATGCTATAAACGCCTTGGTGCTTGCGTACAGCGTAGTGGTCAGTGTCTTAATACCGGCTATCAGTGTGGAAACGGCGGCTAACGCTTGGCTGGCCTGCGCTGCCATCGTGGCAAACGGCAGGGCACCGTTTACCAGCCCGCCTATCTGCTCTTTCATATCGCCCAGCGTATTGACTAACTGCTGCTGCTTACCGCTGTCTGTGGCCGCTAATTCGGCGTTCATATTGCCGACATTGTTCTGTATCACTTGGGCCAGCATCGCCGCGCGTTCCTGCTCGGTACCGTACTTGATAACGTTAGCCTCAGCCTCGGTAAACGATATGCCCACGCGCTTTAGCGCATCTACTTGGCCCATCATCGCTTTACCCATCAAATTACCAACCTGCACCGCGTCGCCCGTGCTGGCGTTCAGTCCCTTTTGCTGTGCTAACAAATTGTTCATTGCAGGTATCAGCGTTTCCAAACTTGCCTTTTCATTCAGAAACGTTGCTATCTGCTGCGCCCCGGATAACTGCACCTCATCACCGATAACGCCTATTTCCTGCTGCGCGCTGGCCAGTTCCTTGATGCTCTGTATTTCCGCATCGGTCGCGCCCATACGCTGCTGCATAACGGTGGCTAACTTAGTCTCTGCCACTTCCTGCACCGCGTATGCGTCGGCCAAATCTTTCATACCGCTTTGCAGCTGGCTAAAGCTACGCTGCGCCGCGTCTATGCCGGTAGCCAAAGCCGCGAAATTTATTACATTACCTTTCAGCTGCTGCGCCTCTGATAGCGTGGACGTAATAACCTGCTTTAGCCCGTCCGCGTCCTTGGCCAAATCCTTGAAACTCTTGCTATCGCCGTCCAGCTTGAAAGTAATGCTAATCGTACTTTTACCTGCCATATTCTTTTAGCTTTTACGAATAAACCGCACTAAAGTACCGCAGTAATTTGCGTTACCTCAGTGCGGTTTATTGATCTGTTTTTCTTTGTGCTTTAGGCTTCGTTACCGGCGTTTATTTCTGCCTGCAAATTTCTAAACCAGCTGTTTAGATCTTCTGGGCAAATAGCGTCTGCAAATGCCATAAAGTCCAAATTAAAATCTATACCGTCCGCTGCTGAGGCCGACGCTACACAGCAATACAGATATTTGCACATATCCGTAAAATTGTTTTCAAGCTGTGTAATATCCTTATTTGCAATCTCTCTAAAACGGATCATCGCGCCCATTGTAGGGCGACAAGGGTAAGATACCCCGTTAATAACTACTTCGATTTTTGCCATAATTCAAAACTTATCGTTACTGTTCAACATTCATAAAAACCGCGGCCGCGTCAAGAACCCCCAACGGGCCGCGGTTGGCGGCGCTTGGCTGGTTTGTAGCGCCTACGTGCTTAATCTGTAAAAATGCCGTCTATCGCGTATAGGCCGTTAGCCTGGTACTTCTTAATATCTGTACGTATTTCGCCGTCATCGCCCAGGTATACTTTGTCGTAAACTCCGTTAGTCTTTAGCTGTTCCATATACTGGCACAATCCGTTTACGCCCTCCGGCGTATCGTCAAATCGCGACGCGCTGGAACAATACCCCCGATACGCTACGTTTTTGTATAATTCTGGGTACTTAATACGTAGCCCTGGCGTAGGATCCGGTAAAAATCCGGTGCGGTCGTATACCTCTTTAACGTCAAATTTAGGAATACCCATAGCGTTAAAAAAGCGTGCTACGTCCTTAGATCTGTGCGCAGCTACAAACGTAACCAGGGCGCGCCATACGGCACTATCGGACGAAAGGCGTAAACGGCTACCCACCAACAGACGATCGGCCATATAGTCGCAGTCTGCTATATCTTTCTTACCCTGGGGCGTTGCTGCAAGTTCTGCTAACTTCGCGTGGGCCTGCTTGATCTGTGCGGCGTGCTCGCGCATAGCTTCTACAGTGTTAGCAAACGCCGCTTCTGCTTTGTTCTCCACAGTAACACTACAGTAGGTTTTCAAAAGATCGGCGTAATTTTCTGCTATTGTAACCCAGCCGTCAGCGGCTATAAATATAGCGCCGGATCGCAGGTAAGTAGATAGATCCTTCAAGCCGTCGCCATATTTGGCCAGCTGGCCTATCTTCTTAATAATTCCCAGTTCCTTTGCTATCGCTGCTTCGTTTATTTTTCTATTTACGATAACAGACTGCGACAAATTGCCGGTATCTTTTCTGTCGTATTCGCACGACAAATTAGCGTTTTTAGCTGCCTTTTTAGCCATTTCCAGGCAAAAATAGTCGCGTACTTCTGCCTTTTGGATTATGATCCACAGTAACGCGTTATCCCATTTAAGATTAGGGAATTGGTTTTTTACCACTTCGCCCAGCTCTGTAACCAGGGCTGCCGCGTCGTGGATATTGTTTTCAAGTTCACGCAGCAGTTTATCTTTTACAAAAATTGTCTTTACTTCCATAGTACAGCTGGGTTTTCTACGTTGTTGTATAAATTAGGACCCGCAGTATGTACGCTCTGTACGTTTGCGTTAATCTCGTAATTTGCCGCACTATTGACGCAGGCGTTAATATACGCATCGTATACGTTCTTTGCGGCTTCCTTGCTGCCAAATACCACCCTTATTTTGTCGTCGAAATTCATTTCGGGGCCGTCAAACTTTACGGCGTGCTTCTCTGTGATCACAAACGACAATACTACGGGCTTTGCGTTGGCTTCTTTCTGCGCAGGATATTGTAGGCCCCCTGCTGGCGCAGTTACTCTTATAATCATATCTTTGCTGTATTATGAAATTTTACTACTTAATACTACAGACGCTATACCCGCGCTAATTTCTACGTAGGTACTTCCCTGGCTCATAGCTGCGCGCAAAGTTTCTGCCGCTGCTGCCGTATCTTCTTTTGTCTGGAATAGGATTTTAACCAGATCGAAAGTAATAGCCTGGCCGGTTACTTGGATAGTGTGGGACGCTGCGATATTTACGAACAAATCGCGATCGTCGATTTTAATAACGTCGCCACGCATACCGGTTAGCGACTCTTTGTAAAATGCACCCTGGGGCGCTGTAATCTTTACAAACATAATTCTATACGTTTTTAGGTTCTACAATAGGGCTACGTGCCCGCTTTTCATACTTAAAGCACAACAAAATTACTAAAAAAACCATTATATTACAAGCGTTTAAGCGATTTTTTCGTTGCGGTTTAACTCTTGGATAACGTAGGAAAATAAAGGAAAATAAAGGAAAATACGGCGCTTTGTTGCGGCGTACAAATTTCCATTTCCCAGCCGCTGTTTAGTATTTTTTCTGTGCTTCTGTGTGCAGCTCTACGACTTCGCCCCAAGGGATAGCGGCCGTATATTTTTTTGCTGTTATAATCAAACCATCGGGCTGTACTTCAAAATTTTTCTTTTCGCAGCAGCCGGTATCGCTCTTAAACTTCAAAGCAGCAATTTTGTAAGCTCCGCCGGATCTTGTTTTTACAATTACCAGAGTTACCGCATCCGGTACTGCTTCTATTTCCAGGTTAATAACTGTGTTTATTCTTACAGTCAGGTACAAACTTTCAAATACTTTATCGTCCATTTTCTACAAATTTTTAATTGTTCATAACTCGATATTTTCCAAAAGTTCCGCAAATCCAAAAAATAGCTCGCGGTCTCGCGAAGCTGGGGTTGAGGTTTAACGGGCATACCCCCGATAAAAAAAGTACCCCCCCCTTGCTGGCTTTTATTTTCTGCTGTCGGCTGGCCATTATGCCGCGGCCGTTCTTTGGTTTAGTAATCGTATTACTCGCCGTCATCGTCGGATCCTGGGCCGTAGGATTTTTCCAAATAGTCCAGGTCGTAAACGCTTACGCCGTCGCAGATCTGGGTGCTATCCTCAGCGCTGCTGTCCGTATCTTCCAGGCTGTCGCTACTGTCGTCTGCTGCGGCCCTGGGCTTGCGTGGCTGTACGTTATCCGGATTACGTCGCGGGTGGCGTTTATACATTATATCCGGCTGGGGCGTTGGCTCCCAGTTTTCAAACTCGGCGAACATTTGTTTTATCAAATCTTCATTCCGTTCTAAGCGGCGGCCCTTGTTCTGCTCAGCGTTGTTTACTCGATCTACAAAAACCCTCAGCAGGGCCGTACATATTTCGCACAGATTAACAAACCCGTAGTCCTTGCAGATACGCTGTAACTCGTCGTGGAATACTGGCGTTATTGATACGTTTATACGGTGGCGCATACGATTATATTTTTGCCTTTTGTAAACTAAAACTGGATAAACTCATTTTTTCTATATTCTATACTGTTACGCGTATATATGCTTTTTTGTACACTGTAATACTGTATTTTTATATATTACGATAAAACTATATAGCTATATAGATATTTTTAATTTACATAGTTTACACATATATATTTATTTATAAATCAGATATTTAGCTGCAAACTGACTTGTAAACGTTTACGGCTTAGTTTACATTTGCTTTTTTTGTTGGTTCGTTCGTTGGTTGGTTGTTTGTAAACTCAGTGCTTTTTTACATTTACTTTCCAGGTTCTGTTTACAGCTCATTATTATTTTTTTTTCGTCTGTGTCCGCGTCGCGGATCCTACGCCGGTAGCCACGCTGCAAACCGTACAATTTTTCCGCGTGCCTTGTACTGGTCAGCGGCTGCCATTCAGGAAAATCAGCCATTAGCTTTGCGATCTTTCGCGCTCTGTATCTGTAGTCCTTATCGGCCATATTTGCGCCCATTCTCTCGCAAAGGAACTCTGCAATACAAAAACGTTCGCGCGGTTCTGTTCCTTCGGCATCCAGCGGGTCGCCAGCGTTGAGGTAAGCGCGGCGGCGTGGCAAATCCCAGGTTACCCAGTCGGGCGGCAGCTTCATACATAGGAACTGTCGCAGCAGCGGTTTTGTCGGGTCGTCGCTTTCGTCGCTAAACTCTTCCTGGGTGTCTCGCAGTGCGTCTGCTTGCTCTTTATCCAGATATAGTTTTTCGCCGGCCTTATAATAGTGTACCGCTTCGGCCCAAAGCTGATCGCGCCACAGTTCCAAACGTTCCAGGCGATCGGCCAGCGGTTCGCCGCCGCACAGCTCCGGTATGATCTGTATAACCCAAAAGCGGCGGTTTCCGGTGTCGCCCTTTAGAAATTTATCCTCGTTAGTAGTTCCGCAAAAAACACACTGTCGCGGGTACGGTGTTACGCGTCTGTCGTACGCGGCCCTATAGCTGTCTGCCTGGATGGATAGGAAATTTTTAACGGCTGCTACTTCGCTGCGCTTTATACTGTTAAGCTCGGCCAGCTCGATAATCCATTTACCGCGCAGGCTCTCGCGTCCCTCTTTGCCCTCGATCGTAGTAATACTATCGTCAAACCAAGGGCCGCCCATTATTCTAAACAGACTTGATTTGCCCGTTTCCTCTGGGCCAGTAAGCGTTAGGCAGGTATCGTATTTTATACCTGGCTGGTAGATTCTGGCTACAGCTGCCACAAAGTGTTTGCGCGTGATAGCCCTATTTAGGGCCGTATCCTTAGCGCCCAGCAGCGATATAATAACTTTATCCAGACGCGCGCGTCCGTCCCATTGTAGGCCCTGCAAATATGCCCTTACGGGGTGCTGCTTGTTCTTTAGCGCCACGATCGTAAAAGCGTCGGCCAGCTTATCTTTACCGGCTAACTGGTAGTGCTCTTCCAAGTAGCCGCGTAGGTTCGCATCGTCAGCGTCTACCCACTGGCCAGGCTGCGATCTCCAGGGCAGTAGCCCAGCTTCTATATATTGCGATAATTCATTTACCCAGAAACGGCCGCGTAACTGCGGGTCGTTCTCCAAGATCAAACGGAAATTTAATACTGTGGGCTTTAGTTCGTTTTTCTTTCCGAACTCTAAACCGGTTTTCCACTGGTTGGAGTCCGTTAGATCCACAGCTGCGAAATCGTCGCCGGCACTGTGCAGCAGCGCTATTTTTACTTTGTCGTCATTAGCGGCAAAATCTCGCATAGCTTTATAGGACGGCTGATGCGTAACGTTGTCGGCCCTGCTGCCTATATCCAGGCTGCCAAACTTATGTATACGTACCAGATCGAAAGCGTTACACAGTTTACCGCCCGCGGGGTCGGTTCCGTGGTGGCTATAGGCAAACAGCCCATCGTAACAAACTACGCCGTTAGTGCTTTTGCCCAGTTTGTAACTGTAGCGTCCTTTTGTACCAGGTTTATATACTTCGTCTAAAAACGTTTCTATAGCGTCCTCGATACTGTAGGCCCTGCAAAAAGCGCCTATTATCTTACCGTCGCCGTCGTACTTCTCGCGTGGATCGCCGGCCTTTTTAATCTCTCGGCGCGCCACTGTGTCGCCCTCGCGTATACTACGCGGCCAGCTGCTTACGTCCTGCCAGTCGTCGTACTGTGCTAATATATCGTCTGGGTTTAGCATCTTGCCGGTTTTGTGGTTGCAGTAAAACTCGGCATCACTGGACGTACTGGGCCAGTACATTAAACGGGCTATTTCGTAGGTGGTGTCGTCAAATTGATTTATACCTATTTCGGCCGCGATCCTTCGTGCGATCGGTTCGTACTCATTCGGCGCCATATCTCGGCTGGTCGGTATGATCAGTCTCAGGCGTGGTTTTTCCGGCGTATGTGAGTGCGACGAATAAACCAGCGCCGTATATTCCAGGCTGCTATCTATTTCGTTCCATAGATCCGCTGCCGGCATATTCACAAAATCCAGGTCCAGCGTTAGCATAGACCGCGATATAACGTTTTCTTTTTTGCGTCTCTCGCCGTTTAAGGATCCGGCCACAAACCCGCCTACGTCTTTTATATTACCCTGGGCGTCTTTGCTCATAGCTGCGTACTGGGCGGCTGTTTCTTTCGTGCGTAGCGTCTGCGTGCAGCGCTCCACGAAATCGGGCCACTTGTAGTTAGTCCGTTTCCATTTCTTGCTCTCTCGGCTTTTGCCTACAGATACAACAAATACACGATCTTTCATACGGGCCCAGGTTATTTGCTTAATACGTGTACGACGGCCTGACGCTGTACTTCGTCTACAGTCGCGATACGGTTACTTTGTAATAGCTCGGCTAATTCGGTGCGCTTGAAATAGCAGCGGTTCCCGAAAGGTTTGTAATAGGGTATTTTCTTCTGCATTGTAAGTTTGTACAGATACCCCACAGAAAGGCCCAAAAAGTCGGCGGCCTCTTTTGTTGTTAGCATTTCGTTTGCTCCCATAACTGTAACTTTTAGTGTTCGACAAAATCCGCTTCGCGCGGGCTCTTGCATATCAAAAGCACTGCAAAGTAATATAAAAGAAAAACGCGATATATAACAGCTAAATATCTATAATACAGCAGTATAAATAACTATAATATCTATAAATAAAAAGTCCGTTACCTTAATTGCTACCAGGTTATCCAGCAGCTGTACTGCCGTAATAGGATCCAGGCGCTGCGGCCATTTTGTAACCTCAACGGATAGGGCTATTTTATGCCCGTACAACCGTCGTAAATCACAGCAGTATAATTTATCGCCCTTTCGTTAAAAAGCGAAAATAGCCCCGTTTCTGTGCCAGTCTGGACGCATTAAAAAGAAATACCCCAGCGCCGTAATAGCGTCGGGGTATCGTTCTGTAAAATGTTGTGTTATTATTCGGCAGCCTGGCCGTTTGTTTTTGCCAGTATATCCAGCAGCCTATTTATCTGTTTATCTTTAGCCTCTAACAGATACTGCACCAATTCGGCGTTTAGCCCTACGTTTTGCAGCCCTATTACTGTAGCATTTTCGCCTGTTACGTTATAGGCTCCAACCGCGGCAGCTTCGCCCGTTACGTTATAGGCTCCAGCCGCGGCAGCTTCGCTGTGATCTGTCGGCTGTTCTTCTTCGTCCACGCCGTACAGCTCGCGGAAATAGGCTAAAATAGCCTGCGTTTTGCCGTCCTCTCTAACAAATAGACGCTCGAAAAAATCGGCTAACGTATCGTAGCTTTCTTCGTCGTTGTGCAGCCACTCTGTTACTACTTTCTTGCGGTCTGCAAAATTTTCTAATCCCTGGATCTCGGCCATATACTTTTGGCCCTCTTTGTTAATTGTTACCATTGTTACTAAAATTTATATAGGTTTGTTACAGTTTCTATTTATGATTATTTGCCTATTAGCTCTTTGCCTTTTTTGGTCTGCGCCAGTTGCTCGCAGTTCCTGGATGCTGCTGCCAGGGCCTTATCTATATCGGCCGTATATTGTTTACCCGCTTTGTTAAGTTGAAAATACGACTGCGACAAATTGGGTACGTTCCAAAAATCGGCAAATACTTTCGCCCAGTGCTCCACGCCTAAAAGGTCGTTTAAGGATCCAGCCATATACGCACAAACTACATTTTTAGCAGCGCTTGCAGTCGGTTTATAGTCTTGATCCAAATAGCCAGCTGTTACCAGGCTGTCGAAAGCGGTGCGCGCTCCTGGTGTGTCTTTTATGCCTGCTGGCAGTTCCGGACGTGGGGCGTTAGTACATTTTGTTACTTCGTTTGTTACTCGGTTTGTTACTGGTTGCGGCGCTTCCAGTTCTTCCAGGATCTGCGGGCAGTAACATACTGCCAGCGTGCGTACGGCTGTTATAGCCATAGCCAGGGCGTCTATATATTCCTGGTTTGGTATTCTATTTGCGTAGTTTTTTATCGTTGCGTAAGCGTTGCGAAATCCTGGTGCCCAAAGCTGGGCCGGTAAGCTCCTTATATACGCTTCAAATTCTACCGGATCCACGTATTTACGGTCGTCGCTATCTATTAGCGCGGGATCGTAGCCCTGGGGCTCAAATAGGCCGGCTACAGCTCCGCTTACAGTCTCTAAATAAAATCTATCTACGTTATCCATATTCTACTAATACGGTTAAGTTCTACAATACTAAAAACTGATCCTGGCTAAAATACGCGGTCGAACAAATCTACAGCTTCGTTTTTCTTTTCGTTTACGATCTTCGCATATACCTGGGTAATACTTATATTCGTGTGGCCTAACAGCTTCGACGTGGTGTATAGATCTGCGCCCAGGGTTAGCGACGTAGTGGCGAAAGTGTGGCGGGCTACGTGAAACGTTACCGTTTTGGTTATTCCGGCTGCGGCGGCCCAGCGCTTGAGGTACTTATTTACTACGCAGTTTAGGCGTATATCGTTGTTAAATATAGGCGCGTGCATACTGTCGCCTTTTTTGCGTTCCGGCAAAAACGATAACGCCTGCCGGCTCAGTGGCAAATATAGCGGTTCTTTGGTCTTTTGCATTATGATATTTGCATAATAGCGGCCGTTATTTTCTTCGATATTAGCCCAGGTTATTTGCTTTACGTCGCTGAAGCGCAAACCACAGAAACACGAAAACAGAAACGCCCGTTTAATATGATCTTTTTCTGCTGGCGTGTCGATCAGTGTTTTTATTTCGTCGATTGTTAGGAACGTACGCGTACTTTCTGGACGGTGTGTTTTATCTGTCTTTTCGATTTTCTTAATAGGGTTTATGCTTATAATTTCCTCGCGTACGGCGGCGTTAAGTACAGCGGTTAGCAGCTCAAAGCGGGCGTTAATAGTAAACGCGCTTAGCGGCTTACCTGGGCGCTGCTCGCCAGTTTTTGGATCCGGTTTTAGCTCTACGCGGTAATTACGCAAATACTCGATAAATCCCAGGCAGTAGTCCTTATCTACGTTACGCATCGGTATACGGTCGCCGTACTCTGCCAGGTTGTTAATAAGCGCCTGCATATTGTTTACAGTACCCGCCGTAAATTTTTTACGCTTTTGCTCCTTGCAGATCTGTAGCCAGTCGCACAAAAGTATTTTTGCTTTCGTGGGGTCTACCTTAATTCCGGCCGTGTTGTTGCTCAGCTCGATAATACGCTGCGACTTGATCGCGTTAGCCGCAGCCATTACTTGCTCGTTCTGTACTTTTGCTACTTGTGATTTTTCCGGCACCAGGTACAGTTTAAGAAATTCATAACTTCGTTTGCCGTCTCTGTAAATATCCAGATAGATAGATTTGTTTCCGTTGCTCAATTCCTTGAAACGGATACGTACGGGCTCTTTAGCCCTGGTTTGTTTCTTAGGCCTTGCCATTTTGTTACTACTATTAAATGGTTTGTTACGCCGGCAAAGGTATAAAATGTATTTGTTACTTCCAAGCATTTACGGCAAAAAGTAACAAACGGGTAACAAAATTTAGGCATTTATTCTATTAAGCAGGGAAAAGAAAGGAAAATACCACGCTTTAGTATTTGCGTGGTATTCAATATGTTAGAAAACTTTTGCCTAACAAAATAAGACAAAGGAAAAATTCTCCTATAACTGATATTCAATATATAATGTGCAGTAAGTTGTTTTTATGATAGTTACTGCATGGCAATATCAACCTACTGCAAAGCGGATTCCTAACCGTAATCATTATCGGTGTAAGGGGTTGGGACAGGCTTTATCCTATACCCATATACCGAATAACCACCATTGTTTATGCGTTTCTGTACCCGTTTGAATCCGGCTTTCCGTAACGCTTCCCCCAACCGTTTTTCCGATAATTGCATGGGGCACACATTCCGTAAACAGGTGAGGATTTGTGCCGTTGTCATAAAGAACAGGTTTTCTTCCCCCTCTTCCGGTTTCTTGAAATGCTGCATCAGCATCTCAAACTCCACCGTCTGCACCTGAAAACCTGCGCTGACCTTGTACAGCTCTTCAATCTCCGTATCATTGAACCAGTACCGTACTCCTTGCTGATACAGGTACATGGCTTCGGAATAGACGTTATCCGTAGGGATGGCTTCTGTCCCCGGCTTGTCTATATGCAGGACTTCAAACGGCAGGAAACGCCTGCTGCCCGTGGGGTCGGTCAGAAACTCGTTGCCGTTCACCGATGCCATGAAGCTGGCTAAGTGCGGATATTCTTCTATGTAAATGTCATACGGTCTGCGGTACTTGACTGCCGGGGTAGTAATCAGGTTCTTCAGGGCGTTCTCGTTTTGCTTATTGAGTTCCTTTAGCTGGTCATCTATGTTGATGAACAGGTATTCGGCTATCAGTGTCAGTATGTCCTTTCCCTGCGGGTCTATCTTCCCGGTAAAGAGATAGCTCTTCAACGGCAGGGGGCAAAGGTTATCCAGCCACCATGTTTTGAACTGCCCCTGCCGTTCCCCGGTCAGGACTAAGCAGGTGTGGTTCTGACACCCCGTGTCGTTCATCGCATTGGCTACCACCCCGACCAGCCATTTGGTGAAATATTCCTCCCACTTATCAGGGTTGGCTACCTGTACCGTGCCTAGCAGCCTTTTGATATATCCGTGTTCGGCAGGATTCAGCAGGGGCAGGGCAGTAAGGTATTCCCGTATGGGATGCACTTTCCCGGCAAAACTGCTTTCCAGTATCATGCGGATATTGTCGGCAGAGGTGGTGATGCCTACGGTCGCATCCAGTTCACGCCTGAAAGAGTTCAGGGCAAACTTCGTGACGGGCTGGAACAAGCCGGAGGTATCGGCAGGCTTGTATTCCGTCCGGCTCTTCACGGTGTTAAACCGGAAGTCGTACAGGGTATTCAATTGCCTTTCGATGCGTTCGTTCTTGGACTGCCTGCCACCGATGCGTTCCGCTTCTTTATCTCTTTTCTTTTTCATCGGGAAGTCTGTTGGAAGCCGGGACATATTGCTGCTGCATCCACCGTTTCAAATCGTCCGCATCGAAACGCAGGGTGCGACCACGCTTCACGCAGGGTATCGCCCCGGTACTGGCTAAATAGTAGAGGTAATTGACCGAATACCCGGTTATGCTGCTGGCTACGGATATTCTGACTAAAACGGGTTCTTTGCCGTCCCGTCCTTTGGGCTGTGCGCCGACTACGGAGAAAATCATCTTTTCGATGTTTTCCAGCCGCTTGAAAATTTCTTCAAATGGGATTGTTCATGGTGCTTTGTTCTTTGAATTAGCACCACAAATAAAATAAGAAAAATTGGTAAAAAACAAAGTGTCAAGCGTTTGGAATCGCTTTGCGCTGCTCTGCACCGTATTAATATAGGCTATCTGAAAATGTTGTGTGTGCTTCACCTTACTTATATGGGGAGAGCAAAGAAAAAGGGCTTATTCCCATCATCGTTTTATCGGGCTGGGACATTTGAGGAATTCTAAGGACATCTGAGGACAGGCAGTAACAACCTGTTATCCTGACCTGTATATTTGCAACGTATAAGAAAAACGGAGTAATAACAAAAAATATCAGTATATGGAAATAGTAACGATTGAAAAGAAAACATTCGAGTTGTGGAAACAGAGGTTTGAAGGTTTTGTGGGGCGTATGGATGCGCTTTGCCTGCCTTTGCGGAGAAAGCAGGACAAGTGGTTGGATAACAGCGAAGCTTGCCGCCTGCTGAATGTTTCCTCCCGGACGATGCAAACCTACCGTGATACGGGCAAACTGCCTTACTCGCAAATCAACAGCAAAATTTATTATAAGGCTTCGGACGTGGAAACCTTTATACTCAACCAAGTAAAGAACACCCCTAAAACATGAATCTTATGGACTTGATAACGAAAGATTCGGAAACTACGCAGGTATTGTTTTCATCCCTTGACCGGGTTTTGGAGAACGTGGAGCATATTGTCACCAACTACCGTCCGGTGCTGAACGGTGAACACTACCTGACGGGGGAGGAAGTCTGCCAAAGGCTGTGCATCAGCAAACGGACTTTGCAGGATTACAGAGATACAGAGCTGTTGGGCTACGTGCAGCTTCCGGGAAAGATTATCTACCGGGAAAGTGACATCATGGAATTGCTGGATAGGCATTACCGGAAATGAAATCTTGAAAACGGGTATTCTGGGTGCATTGATTGATTAAAAGTTTGTAATTTCATTTTTGTAAGACTGTAGTTCTCAATAAAAAAGTGCTTGAAAAGATAATATACTTGATAGATGTGTTATTATATTTGACTATGACAAAATAGTTTATAAAGAATAAAAGAATCAAGGTGAAAGCTACTATTAATGTGTCTTTAGAGGGAATAGTAAATAAAAGGATTATTTTGATTGTTATTTCAGTATAGAACACTAACTTTGTGATTATTATCTAAAATTATAAATATATAGACATATATGATACAAGCGCCTAGAGGCATGAGCATAATGGAAGCTTATGAGATTTATAGAAGTGATAAATTCATAGTGAACAGAACCTATCAACGAAAGTTAGTTTGGTCTATAAAAGAAAAACAAGCATTGGTTGATAGTGTATTGAATAAATATCCTATACCATTGATTCTGTTAGCGGAACTTCCTGGAGGAAAATATGAAATTATAGATGGGATGCAACGTCTTAATGCTTTTTTTGGATTTATAGAAAATCAGTTTCCAATATTGTACAATGGTAAGGAATGTTATTTTCAGGTAGACGATTATACTTATGCTAAGACAGTATTAGAAAAAGGACTATTTATAAAAAAGAATGATGTGGAATTTGTTTCTCAGAAAATGGTTTCTGATTTTATTTCATATCAATTCCCAATAACGATATATCAAACAGATAATGAGGAAACTATTAATGAGACTTTTAGGAGAATAAATGCATTTGGACGACATCTTTCAGATCAGGAAGTGAGACAGGCTGGAGTTATTAATAATTTCACAACATTAGTTCGTGAACTAAGCTCTGAAATACGAGGAGATGTGTCAAATACGGTTTTGTTATTAAGCAAAATGCCTGAAATTAGTATTGATAGTAATCAGATAAAATTAAATTATGGTATAGTTGCAGAGGATACATTTTGGTGTAAGCAAGGGATTTTGAATACCTCTCTTTTACGCGAGGGGGAAGATGAACAGATGTTAGCGGATATTATACTTTCTATTGCAATAGGAAAGCCTTTTCCTGCTAGTAAGCAAATGTTTGATAATTATTATGGAAAGGGAGAAAAAAATTTAAGTTCTGAAATTGAAGTAAAGATAAACACGATAGGCAGTGATAATCTTAAAAAAGATATAAAAACTGTATATTCGACAATTGTCAATTTCACGGAGTCTTATCTTGAAGGGAAAAAACTGAAAAACGTATTACATTCAAAAGCGAAAGGAAATCCTGTTAAAGCTGCTTTTTATACTCTTTTTATGGCTTTCTATGAATTAATGATTAAAGAGGGAATGGAACCATTTAATTATGACAAGATAGTAGAAGCTATAACTGATTTGCATCCTAGACTGAAGCAATCTGCCAATTATACTAAGACAGAGGACAGAATTAAAAATATCAATATTTGCAAAGGTTTAATTAGAGATTATTTTAAGAAAACAGATAATGTATATCGTAGTGCAGGTTCATGGACAATTGATTTTCAGAATTATTTAATGCGTTCAAAAGTAGAGGCTGCAAATTATGATTTCAAACAAGGATTGTATGATTTGAGTGATAAGACACGGAAATTTAATGATAAAACTTTTGAAGATAAGATTTTATGTAACATTGCAGCATTGGCTAATTTAGGGAAAAATAGGACTGGATTCTTGTTTATTGGAGTTACTGATAAAGAAGAAGATACAAAACGTGTTGAGAAGTTAGATAAATTAAAAAATGTTCCTAGATTTCATAATTTTGGAATAGTGGGGCTAGAAAGAGAGGCTGTTTTGAGAGGTGTATCACTTGATGAATATATAGCAATGATAACCGGCAAGATTTCTTCCTCAATGCTACCTGGTTGGCTAAAAACACAGGTGACTAAAAATATAACTCCTGTGACATACTATAGCTATACGGTATTATTAATTCCTGTAAAAAGTGGAAATGCACCAGTTTTTTACAAAGATAAATTATATACTAGAGATGGAGCTAATTGTAAAGAAATAACAGGAGCACAAATTAGTGATGTTTATGATTTATTCAAATAATATCTTTTGTTATCCATAAATTCTGAGCAAAATCAGAATTTATGGATTTATTATTATGAGAGGAAGTTTTCAACTTTTTGCATATCTTTCAAGATGGATTGGTCTAATACCTTTGCATAGTGTTGTGTCATTCTCGTAGATGAATGCCCCAGCATTTTAGCCACGTTCGGCAGTGACACGTTGTTAGCCAGTG